>ENA-OQCE01000450-OQCE01000450.1-human-gut-metagenome-genome-assembly--contig:-NODE-450-length-19779-cov-10.912274_pt1 | contig 19779 bp, 25 predicted proteins | sample MGYA00242495_ERZ504572 | MGnify/ENA primary metagenome ERZ504572 (study PRJEB26092, sample SAMD00036228) | human gut metagenome | host: Homo sapiens | study: EMG produced TPA metagenomics assembly of...
ATCTTCTGCAACCTCTTTATTAAATCCAACATCAACCAGCAGATTCAAGTCCGTACTTCCAAGAGCCTCAATCAGTGAAGGTTGGTGCCACCAACTGTATGGCCATGAAAATATGCATATGCATTCTCACGAATTTTTTTTCAGTAATTCCTGATCGTATACAGTACCAACAAATTTAATTCTATCGTCACTCTTGAAATGCAGTTTTTCCTCCAGTTCATTCAGAAACTTATCGTTAACATTTGTGATCAGTGCAAAATCTTTCTGACTATTACTCTTCATGAACTCACGGATCATAACTTCAAAAGAGTTCTCTGGTACAAAACGACCAACGACAAGGTAATAATTCTTTTTTGTCAATCCTTTTTCTTTATACCAGTTCACAAGCTTTTCATCATCGTCAGCCAGCTTGCTAAGTGTCAAATCTGCACCATAAGCAATAAACGTAGTTTTCGGATTTCTACCTTTAATACCTTTACCGTCATAACATTCATGGATATATTTTTCGATATTCACAGAGTCGCAGATAGCCAAGTCACAATATTTAACCATCATCTGTTCGGAAATCTTCCAATATTTCCGAATCGGTGCAGACCATTTTGCCCGCATCCACTCATGACCATCTGGATTTAAATATACTTTGCCGCCTAACTTATGTATTTCTTTATAAAAATGGCCTGCGAAAGGTCCTATACGACAAGCCATTATATAAACAATCGGATGAGAAATATGGTTTTTCCTGATATGTTCACAACACGCTTTCAACGCTGCAACATCATAATAAATTGCCTGCGCAGGCCCGATCTGTGGAATATTGATCTTAAAACAATGGGCATTGTGGAGTTCAAACTCATGGTCGTTAAGCTTTGTCACACCCTCAAATTTGTTCTCGTCCATGCAGCCATCACCATTGGCCTTGCAGGCAACATGATATTTGATGTTTTCCTTATTCTGATGATACTCTGTAAGCTTGTATACAAAGGTCTCATATCCCCCGTATGCACCTAAACTCTTTGCACCAACCAAATACACATGCTGTACTTCTTTTCTAAAATCCATATCTCTGTTCCATCCTCATTTTTTCAACATCTATATACCGAACCCAGCCCCAGACCAAGTTTCAGTAATTTCACATTCTTATAACTTCGAATACACCCGTACCATAAAGGGCACAGTTCTTCGGCGACGCCTGCGTTGGGCCGCCTGGCGGTATTCAACCGGAAAGGAGGCGTCACTGGCGCTTCCTCTCTTGCTGATTGCTCAGCATTTATATATAAGAGGCATTTCTGCCGCTTATTAACTTGATTTGTTGTTTTTCCGGAAGCTTTCCTGGCATTTGCGGCCCAGGTTTCGGGCGCCGTTTAGGAAGCGGTTGACCTGATGGCCATTCTGGCAGATGAATACACTGCCTTGTTTTTTTCCGGTGGCTCCGCAGATGGAACATTGCTTTTCTGTTCCGTCGGCGCGCAGCTCAAGTACCAGGATTCCTTCTGCCCAGGCTTTGTATTTCAGATAATTCCGGATGCGGATACTTAAGTGAAGGGGCGAATAATTGCCGCTTCTGTACATGGATATCCTGGAAAAATCTTCATCATACTCCGGCAGTACCAGTATCCCGGTCTGATTTTCTTTGCAAAAATCCATAATCTCCTTGCTGACCTGATGTGCGTAATGTTCATTCAGGTGCTTGAGATGCATGTAATATTTCCTGTTTGGCTGACTGACGTTGTCTTTATCGGTAAATGCCCTGGATGCTTCTACTTTTTTCAACAAAGCTCTGCAATGATGTCGGTATGCATTTCCGCCTCTGCAGTTTTTTACAGCCAGCTGTCTGGATCCTTCATCCAGAACTGTGCATACTGCAAAGCTGTCCGTATTGGTAAAGCGGACGCTGCATACTCTGGTGCCTTCCTGCATTCGTTCCTTTGCTGTCCGGGCATCGGAGTTTTCCTGCTTGACAGGTACATGGAACATGAGCCATTTTTCCTCATGGACCAGTGTCGGTGACAGGATTGCCGCTTCCATCGGGAAAGGACGTCCTGTAAGTCCACAGGGTACCCAGATCCATTTCTTTCCGTTCCAGAGCTTCAGCACTACGGAGGTGTCTGTCAGGTCTCTGTACATTCCCTTGAAAAAGGTGATGTTGGCATCGATCTTTTCGGGAAACCTTTCTGCGCTTGCTGCGGTCTTTACTGCCATTGCAGCTTTGTTCATGGCAGATCTCCGAAAATAAACGGGGAGCTTTCCGCCTGGCGGGATGTACTTTGGTTCTCTTCCGTCTCTTCCGGGAACGGTAAGCTTTTCCAGATGTCCCTGGATGGTCTGCAGATTTTCGTCCCAGAGTTCTTCTCTTTCTTTCAGGAGCTCATAGTAAAAGGCTACGGCTTCCCGATACAGGGCTTCTGTTGTTTCGATCATCTGCTTTTCCGGACAAAAGAGCCGCATTTTCCATGTTTTGATACTGTATCCTGTTTTCATGGCATCTCTTTCTGCTGTCAGGTATCGCTTAATATCTTCATTAGCGAAAAAAGCTTAAAACACTGTTAAATGCTGGCTTTTCTGGCACAGCTGACCACGATTTTGACCACTAATCTGAAGAATGAAAAGAAAAGAAAACTACGTAAGAAAGTTATTTGATTACGCGGATTTGCGCAAGAAAAAAGTGACCACTTTTTGTGACCACTAATGTTAGATTTCGATGATTCTCAGACGATTTATTCGCTTTTTGATACAAAAACGCTGCATATCCAGCTTAAAAAGCGACATTATTAGCATGCTGCATACCTTTGGCACGCCTTGACAAAGGGAAATATCAATGGTATTCTTTAAAGTGGCTGTGAAATATGTCTTTTTAGGTCTGTGACTAATGAAGATAATAAGCGACACAATCCCCATAATCCACGAGCTGTCCAAGGATGTTTCCTCTTGTACCAGCTCTTTTTTTTACCTGTTCGACATTTCCCTCCCCAAATGCTATACTATATCCGCAGGCTGCGCGATCTGGCTTTTGGCCTGCTAAATTTCAGAAAAGGATTTTTTCTATGGAGAGAATTATTACTTATACGATCTCAACCGGGGAGTCCGGGGAAAATGTTCTTGGATTTCTTCGGAAGAAGGGTTTTTCCAAACATATATTGACTACTATGAAGCGGGCGGAGCAGGCGATCCTACTGAACGGGCAGCCGGCTTTTGGCAGAACGGTCCTGAGGGAGGGGGATGTTCTTCGGATCCTTGTTCCGGAGGAGGCCGGGGACGAATCGGAGTCTTCCATTATTCCGGTGCCGCTGCCTCTGGATATCCTGTATGAGGATGAGGATATCCTTGTGCTGAACAAGCCTGCTGATATGCCTGTGCATCCTTCTGCCGGGAACTATGAGAATACTCTTGCCAACGGTGTTGCCTGGTATTATAAGCAGCAGGGAAAGGCTTTTGTCTACCGCTGCATCAATCGGCTGGACAGGGATACCACCGGGGTGCTGGTGCTGGCCAAGAACCTCTGAGCGGGGCTCTTCTCTCTGCCCAGATGAAGCAGCGCCAGATCCGACGTACTTATCTTGCCCTTACTGACGGAATCCCGCCGGAAAGGGGGACGATCTCCGCTCCTGTTGCCAGAATGGATGCTTCTGTGATCACAAGGGAGGTTAATTTTGAGCGTGGGGAGGCTGCTGTAACTCATTATGAGCGTCTTGCTGTCAGCAACGGATATGCTCTTGTGGAGCTGCATCTGGATACGGGGCGGACTCATCAGATCCGGGTGCATATGAAGTATATCGGCTGTCCGCTGCCGGGGGATTTTCTGTATCATCCGGTTTTTGACCGGATCGGACGCCAGGCCCTGCATTCCTTCCAGCTGGAATTTGCCCACCCGATCACCGGGGAGCCTATGTGTTTCCTAGCGCCTGTGCCTGAGGATTTCCGCAGAGCATTTGCGCAGTAAAAAAAAATCAGCTGTCCGGTACGTGTTTCCTGCACCGGCAGCTGATTTTTTATTGTTGTTATTTATTTTTTGTAGATCACAAGGAGTCCCTTGAGCAGAAGGTCCTCATCCAGAATGATTTCTTTCTTACAGTGAGAAATGATCTTTTTTGCAAGACCGCCTGTTGCGATCACGGTTGTTTTCTCACCAAGCTCTTCTTCCACCCGGTCTATGATCCCATCGATGGCTGCTGCGTTGCTGTAGAGCACGCCGCTTTTCATGCATTCGATGGTATTGCGCCCGATCACATGCTTCGGGGCATCGATACTGATCCCGCTGAGCTGGGATGCTCTGGCTGTCAGTGCATCCAGGGATATTCCGATGCCAGGAAGGATCATTCCGCCAATGTATTGCTTTTTGCTGTTGACAACCGAAACTGTAGTGGCGGTTCCCATATCGATCACAATAAACGGAACCGGATATTCATTTAATCCTGCCACAGCGTCTGCCACAAGATCCGCGCCCAGCTGTCCGGGATTGTCCATCATGATGTTCAGACCTGTTTTTACTCCTGGTCCCAGGACCATGACTTCTTTTTTAAGGATCTTTTCTGCTGCCAGCTTGGCAATGTTGGTGATCTGCGGGACTACAGATGAAATGATACAGCCTTCTATGTCTGCCTTTTTGATGTGGTAGATTTCCAGTAAGGTTTTCAGGTCTACGGCATATTCCAGTTCTGTTTTTGTTCTTACGGTAGCAAGTCTCTCGATGAAGTATGTTTTTTGATCATCGATGCAGCCCACGACTATGTTGGTATTTCCAATATCAATTGCTAATATCATAATTTTATTTTCCCTGTCTTTATGCTTTTGTCTTCTCACGGCTGATCTGTGCGGATGGGATCAGATGCGCCTTGGAAAGTGCAGCTCCCACTGCTCCTGTGATCACTGTGGAGGAAATCATTTCGCATACTGCGTTGATCCCTACCATGAGACAGCAGCCGATGATGATGTTATGACCGCCCATCAGATTTTTTACATAATCGGTATTTCCGAACAGTCCTACAAGTGCTGCCATGAAGAACAGTGTATTCAGGAATGCGGAAAAGAAGCCGGTTACTGCACATGCCACATAGGTATTGCTGACCTTTCGCATGCCTTTAAAAATATATCCGAGGCAGATACCGTCCAGAAGACGTGGGATGAAGCGCTGGATAAAGGCAAATACCGGATTGATACCGAAAAGCACAACTCCCATTGCACTGGAGCCGCCTACTCCTATGCACTGGAGAAAGCTGGTCAGGCCGAAGATCGCACCTGCCACGGCTCCTCCTACGGGTCCGAGGACGACTGCACTGATGGCTACCGGGATCACGTTAAAGGAAATGGCCAGTGGCCCGATGTTCAGATATCCCAGTGGTGTGTAGGCCATCAGCAGAAGGATCGCTGCCATCAGGCCCAGTAATGTAAGCTGCGCTGTTGTAAATCTGTCGTTTTTCATTTCTTCTCCTCCTTGTTACCGTTCCGCTCTGTGAATATTTCCGGAAATACAGCATTTTCCGGCGTTTTCTGCGGATACAATACGGTGATGGAAAGCGGTGATCTTTTTGTTCCGCTTTTCGTTGTTAAAACCGGCTATCTGACCGGGTCTGTAGCTATGCTTCTGCCTTTGTGGTAAGCAGAAGGATCTTATCCAGGATCTTTAACGCTGCATCCTCCTTGCTCATAAGCGGAAGTGACACTTCTTCGTCCTGTGTGATCAGAGTCAGGACGTTGGTATCTCCCTGGAATCCGGCGCCTTCTACCTTCAGGTTGTTGGCTGCCACCATATCCAGGTTTTTCTTCTCAAGCTTGGCTCTGGAATTACGGAGCATGTCTTTGGTCTCCATGGAAAATCCGCAGAGGAACTGACCCTGCTTCTTGTGCTGACCCAGATATTTCAGAATGTCGTCTGTCCTCTCAAGCTCTATGGAAGCCTGATCGTCTTTTTTCTTAACCTTGTCTTCGCTGACCTGCTTCGGACGGTAGTCTGCCACTGCGGCAGCCTTGATGATGATATCCTGTTCATCACTTAAACCGGTGACTGCCTCGAACATATCTCTGGCGGATGTCACAGGTACGACCTTCACAAAAAGGGGCGGCTCAATGGCAGTAGGTCCGCTTACCAGCGTAACCTCCGCTCCTCTGAGCATGGCCATTTTTGCAATGGCGTATCCCATCTTTCCGGATGAATGGTTGGTAAGACAGCGGACCGGGTCGATGGCCTCCTGGGTAGGTCCTGCCGTTACCAGGAGCTTTTTGCCGGCAAGGTCTTTCTGGAAGGCGGCTTCCTTCAGGATATATTCCAGAAGGGTTTCCGGCTCCGGCATTTTTCCGGCTCCGGTGTCTCCGCATGCCAGGTAGCCGCTGGCCGGTGTGATCACCTCATATCCGTAGGTTTGCAGCTTCCGGATATTATCCTGCACCACGGGATTCTCATACATGGCGGTATTCATGGCCGGTGCAAGGATCTTCTGACACCTGCAGGCCATTACCGTAGTGGTGAGCATATCGTCCGCAAGGCCGTTGGCCAGCTTTCCGATCACGTTTGCACTGGCCGGTGCGATCATCACAACATCTGCCTTCTTGGCAATGGATACGTGCTCTACCTGAAACTGAAAGTTCCGGTCAAAGGTATCCACCAGGCATTTATTCCCGGTCAGTGTTTCAAATGTGATCGGATTGATAAAGTTCGTTGCATTCTCTGTCATCAGTACATGGACATCTGCATGAAGCTTATGTAATGCACTTGCCAGATATGCGATCTTGTATGCAGCAATACTTCCTGTGATGCCAAGAAGCACTGTTTTCCCTTTCAGCATCCTTCTCCCTCCTGTCAGTCAACCATACGGATACTCTCGATCACCGGCTGCTGATCCTTTGCAATGGTTCCGTTGCCGTCTGTCGGCTTGGCATCCTTGCAGATCTGATCTACAATGTCCATCCCGGAGGTCACGTGTCCGAATGCAGCATAGTCGCCATCCAGATGTGTGGAATCGGACTGTACGATAAAGAACTGAGAGCTTGCGCTGTCCGAATCTGTGCTGCGGGCCATGGAAATGGTTCCTCTTACATGAGAAATATCGTTCTTCACTCCATTGCTGGAAAATTCGCCCTTGATGGTATCCTCTGCTCCGCCGGTTCCGTCTCCGTTTGGATCTCCGCCCTGGATCATAAATCCGTCAATGATCCGGTGGAAGGTCAGACCGTCATAAAAATTGTCCTGTACCAGCTTTACAAAATTTGTGACTGTGATGGGTGCGGTGTCTGCATCCAGCTCTACATCGATCTCGCCATAATCCTTTACGATGATGGCAGCATGATGGGTTCCTGTCAGCTGCTGGCTGGTATCGATCACAGTTGTTCCTGCCATTTGTGCATCCTCGGAACCATCGGAAAATTCTCCGTCTGCGCTGTCTGTATCCTCTGTACTGTCTGCGGAGCTGTCTGCAGAAGCTTCGGTTTCATGTGAGGTGTCCTCTGCATCACCGGAACCTCCTGATCATCGGCGCTTTCTTCATGGTCTGAAAAGCCTGCCGCCTCAGCCTCCTCCTCGGATACTGCATTGGCTGCTGTCTCTTCATCTACGCCTGTCTGTCCTTCTGAGGTTTCTTTCTCCAGAGATTCTTCCTTCTGGTCTGCTTTGTCAGAAGTACTGTCTGTGCTTCCGCATCCGGAAAGCATTCCTGCGGTAAGAGCTGTCGCAAATAATACGGCTAAAACCTTACGTTTCATATTTATAAGTCCTCCTTATCAGATCCCGAAAACGCCTGTTCCGGCATTTTCAGGTGAGCTTTTCACTCTCCCCCCTGTAAGCTTTTCTCAGTTTAACATCATCTTTTCATAAAGTCAACTTTGCACGGAACCAGGTGCAGGATTCCCTTTGTTTTGCCTTGTATCTCTTCCGGTTCTCTGCTAAAATCATGTATGGAGCTTATTATGGGCTCCGTACATATAAGTAGAAAGTGAGGAATCAACATGGAAAAGATCACAAGTTTTACCATTGACCATATCAAGCTTCAACCTGGCGTATACGTTTCACGTAAGGATCCGGTTGGAGATCAGGTGATCACTACCTTCGATATCCGTATGACTTCTCCCAATGAGGAGCCTGTTATGAACACAGCCGAGCTTCACGCCATGGAGCATCTGGCAGCTACCTTCCTGCGGAACCATAAGGAGTTTGGCCCGAAGGTCATTTACTGGGGTCCTATGGGCTGCCGTACCGGAAATTATCTTCTTCTTAACGGGGATTATGAATCCAGAGATATCGTTCCGCTGATGATCGAGATGTTTGAATTTATCCGCGATTTTGAGGGTGAGATCCCGGGAGCTTCTCCCAAGGACTGTGGAAATTATCTGGATATGAACCTTGGCATGGCAAAATATCTGGCAAAGAAATTCCTGAACGAAGTCTCTACGATATCAAGCCGGACCGTCTTGTTTATCCGGAATGATCTGCGGGTACGATCCGCTGGCATGATCCTTGTGTTCTGAACGGACTGGACTATATGCCGAAACAAAAAAACAGGCTGCCTGTATCGATGTATTTCATCAGATACAGCTGCCTGTTTTTTATTATATCAAGCAGATATCTGCAATTGAAGCAGGATCAGGATTTCCCTGATCTGGTCAAAGCCTGTAGTCTGTGCTCTACTGTGCTGCTTCTGCGGTAGTATCTGCTGCCACTGCTCCTACCGGCGGGGTTGTGCTGACGTAATCGCCGGATGCGTAGCAGGTCTGGCCATTATAATCCACACGGATCCATCCATTGTCACAGACACCGGTACACTTTAGGGATTCTCCGGAAAGGACACCTGCCACAAACTCTGCCTCTGCATTGGCGTCAGAACGTAAATTCACACCCTCCACTGCATAGTAGGTGGCATCCTGAGCCTGTACGTTGATGCCGCTTGGGGTCTGCTCCGTAGCTGCTGTCTGTGCTGCGGGATCTGCTGCCCCGGCTGTGGTAGAGTCTGCCGCCGCTGCTGCTCCGTCTGCTGTGGAATCTGCTGCTGCCTTCGGTGTAGGTGTTGCAGTTGCCTTCGGCTTCTCTGTGGGCTCCGGCGTCGGTGTGGAATCTACTACTGTTACCACTGCATCGGTTCCTTCCTCATATCCACAGCCCTGTGCAAGGAAAGCCGCGCTATTATCAAAGCCATAATACATTTTTTCTTCATTTTATCTGATTCCTCCTTATACGCCGGTAAAAAATTCTCTGCGTCCAATATACACGATTCTGCAATATTATGCAAGTCCTGGCCGGTTCTTTCACATATTTACCGGCTCAAAAAGCACCCGGACAGTTCCGCCGCAGATCATTCCCAGATCTCCTGCCCCCTGTCCCAGCTCGTAAACCTTTGTCTCCGTATTTCGGATATTTACTGCGTGTTTTCCGGCTTCAAACTCCACTTTTCCGCCGCCGATGCTTCCTGCCGTACTTCCGTCCCGAAATACGAACATCTTGCTCCCGGTTCCTCTTGGTGAGGAGCCCTTCTTCTCGATGATCGTGACCATGGTTCCCGGTGTACTGCGGCGTACTGCTGCCTCCACCTCCTCATCACAGTAGGTGCGGAAATGCCGGTTCTTTTCCTGCACGATCTCTGCCATGATGCTCACGGCGATCTCAGCGGCATCTGTCCTCCGATGGGAAGTCCGATGGGGGCATGGATCTGATCCAGCTGTTCCTCCGTAAAGCCCTCTTTCAGGAGCTTTTCCCTGGTGATCCGCACCTTTGTCCTGCTTCCGATCATTCCGAAATATGCAAAGGGTCTCTTAAGGATCGCTCTTGCACAGGCGGAATCCCCCAGATGGCCTCGTGTCACCACTACATAGTAGGCATTTTCATAGGGAGGGATCCTGTCGGACAGGGTATCAAAATCTCCAAAGATCCTCTCATCTGCCATGGGGAATCTTTCCTCCGTCACAAATTCCTCCCGGTCATCCATAACTGTTACATGAAAGCCCAGCATCCTGCCGATCTCTGCTACCGGAAGAGAAACATGTCCGCCACCCAGTATGATCAGCCTGGGATTCTTCTCGTAGGTTTCCACAAATATCTCCCGGTCTCCATTTTTCACAACGCCGGTTTCCACAGCTGCTTCCACGGAAGCCTTCAGGAATTCTTCTGCTTCTTTATTTCTTTCTGCTCTCTTCGGATAAAAAAAGCTGCTTTCTTCCAAAAGATATTTCAGCCCGGCATCCTCTCCGTTCAGAAGGATTCCTGTTTTTACACGCCCTCTTTTTTCTACCACATCATATATTGTCTGATACATTCTTTGTGTCCTTTCTGTCCGTCTTTCGCTGTTTATTCCGCGGCAAGCTCCTTTACCGCCCCGGCAGCAGTGTCCACCTCTTCTTCCGTATTAAAATAAGAAAAGCTGAAGCGGACGGCTCCTGTTTTTTCGGTTCCCAGTGCTTTGTGCATCAGCGGTGCACAGTGGCCGCCGGCTCTTACACTGATCCCGTACTCTTCATCAAGGACCATGGCCACCTCTGCCGAATCCATCTCTGCAATATTCAGAGTCACCACAGGGGAGCGTTCTTCCCTGGAAAAATCTCCGTACAAGGTGACTCCCGGAATTTCCTTTACCTGGTCATAAAAACGCCACATCAGCTGCTGCTCTCTTTTTCGGATCTGTTCTGTTCCGGTTTCGGTAATCCAGCTGATAGCTGCGCCAAGACCTGCGATCCGTGGCTGTTCAGGGTACCTGCCTCCAGTGTCTCCGGCATATCCTGCGGATGCTCTCTCTGAAAGGTGAGGACGCCGCTTCCGCCTACCTTCAGAGGCTCCACAGATACCCCCGGCCGAACGCAGATGGCGCCTGTGCCCTGGGGTCCCATAAGGCCCTTATGTCCGGAAAAGCAAAGAATATCTATATGATCTTTTTTCATGGAAATCGGAAATACTCCTGCTGTCTGGGCAGCATCCACAATAAAAAGCTTCTGGTGCTTCTGTGCAATCTCACCGATGGCGTGGATATCATTGAGATTTCCTGTCAGATTGGAGGCGTGGGTACAGACGATCACCTTCGTCTCCGGACGGATGGCTGCTTCAAGCTCCGTAAGGGAGATCCGTCCCTTACGGTCTACCGGCAGGATCGTAAGATTCATGCCTTTTTTTTCCAGGCGGTACAGCGGACGGAGCACACTGTTGTGATCCATCTCCGTACAGATCACATGGATAGTTCCCTCCTCTGGATGAAGTGTTCCCTGCAGGGCGATATTGAGCGCTTCCGTGTCATTGGATGTAAAGGCCACACATTCCGGTCCCCATACGTCAAACATCTCTGCGATCTGGCATCTTGTATTAAAAATAAGCCTTGAAGCTGCCATTGCTTCGCCGCTGCTGCCCCTTCCGCTGTTTCCTGCATGCTGCATGGCTTCCACCACAGCACGCGGCACACAGTCCGGCTTATGAAAGCTTGTAGCCGCGTTATCCAGATAAATCATTTCATCCTCCTTGTGATTTTTATCAAATACCTTTATAATAAACTCTGGCTTTATTTTATACTATCCGAGGAGGTTTTCCAATGAAAAAAACATCTTTTTTCAACAGTCTGCCATTTAAGCTGTTGGTCGCCGTGATCCTGGGGATCATAGCCGGGCTTATCCTGAACCGGTACAGCACCAACGGAATCTCCATGGCAGTTCTTAATATCACAGTTACTATCAAGTACATCCTGGGCCAACTCATTACCTTCTGCGTGCCGCTGATCGTGCTGGGATTTATCGCTCCGTCCATTACCAGGCTTGGCAAAAATGCTTCGCTGATGCTGGGAGTTGCGGTTGTCCTCGCTTACGGCTCCTCTGTTGGCGCAGCGCTTTTTTCTACAGCCTCCGGCTTTCTGATCATTCCGCATCTGTCCATCCATTCCTATGCTGCAGGACTGAAGCGGCTGCCGGAGGTGATCTTTGAGCTGGAGATCCCGCAGATCATGTCCGTTATGAGTGCTCTTGTTTTTGCAATGATGCTGGGACTTGCCGCCACCTGGACAAAGGCAAAGCTGATCACTGGCTCCTGGATGAATTTCAGAAAATCGTTCTTTCTCTGGTGGCTCGGATCATCATCCCCATTCTTCCGTTATTTATCGGCACTACCTTCTGCGGCCTTGCTACGAGGGAACCATCACCAGACAGCTGCCTGTTTTTCTGAAGATCATCGTACTGGTGCTTGCCGGGCATTTTATCTGGACGGCTCTTCTTTACATCCTTGCAGGTATCTATTCCGGAGAAAATCCTCTGGAGGTTGTCCGCCATTATGGTCCTGCCTACCTGACTGCCATAGGGACCATGTCCTCTGCAGCCACCCTGGCCGTTGCACTGCAGTGTGCCTCCAAGGCAAAACCACTTCGTAAGGATCTGGTCAGCTTCGGGATCCCTCTGTTTGCAAACATCCATCTCTGTGGCTCCGTTCTGACAGAGGTTTTCTTCTGTATGGCGATTTCGAAGATCCTGTACGGTTCCGTTCCAACGCCGGGTACCATGGTTCTGTTCTGCCTTCTTCTGGGTATCTTTGCCATCGGAGCTCCCGGCGTTCCCGGCGGAACCGTCATGGCATCCCTTGGCATCATCACCGGGATACTGAAATTCGACAGCTCCGGCACTGCATTGATGCTTACCATCTTTGCACTGCAGGACAGCTTCGGAACTGCATGCAACGTGACCGGCGACGGTGCACTGACACTGATGCTTACCGCTATGCAAAACGCCATCATATTGAGGAGCAGCAGCTTGATGTGGAATTGTAAGTTCGGAGCTAAGTCAGGCGGATATTTGCGATCCGATCCTCTTCGTTGCTTGCTCATAACCGGATATCAAGCGAATATCAACCAGATATCAAAAATGCCGCAGGCTTCAAAATGGCTCTGCGGCATTTCTGTGTATTTCTATTTGTTTCTGTCTGTTTCTGTAAGTTTCTATTGTTTCTATATACTTTTGTTGTTTCTATATGTTTCTCTGTTTACGGGCGGATCACTTTTCCTGCTTTTGTGAGCTTTTCCGCTATGGTATACATATTTGTTACGGTTCCCACTGCCGGTTCCTTCAGTCCGTAGAAGTTCACGCAGGTTCCGCAGGTCAGGATCTCGGTTCCCTGCTCCTGTAAGGTCTTAAGGTCTTCGATACATGGTGAATCCTGTGCGGTAAGTCTGGCTCCGCCATTATAAAACAGCATAACTGACGGCGGTGTTTCCAGCTGTGTCAGCGCATACACAAATCCCTTGATCAGAATCCCGCCAAGCTCCGGATCTCCATCTCCCATCTTATCGGAAGTGATGGCAACGGTATAATCTCCCTGCGGAACAGCCGGTGTGCAGACGATCTCAGGCTCTGCCTGGCTTCTTGCAGCAGGATCAGATTTTACTGTCATATTGATCTCGTAACCACCTTCTGTTTTTCTGGATACGAAGCTGCATCCGGTACTTCCGGCAAGTCTGCTCAAATTGTTTACTGCTGTTTCATTATCTACCAGGATCAAGATCTCGTCTCCCTGCTCTGCCTTGTCAAGGATCTTCTTGGTCATCACAACCGGGATCGGACACTGTTTCCCCATTGCATCTACTATGTGCTTCATACGCACTCCTCCTGTATTCTGTGATTTTTTATAATTGCTGTTTTATCATTATTGCTTTTTCGCTGTTTTCTTTTCTTTGATCTTTTATTTCTGCTCCAGCTCATGGGCCTGTTTGAAGATCTCACAGGCGCCTGTGTTTACACATCTTTCATGCGCGCAGTCCATAAAGGTCAGCTTCCTGCTGCTGTCCTCCTGCCGTGTATACTCACAGCAGACGGTTTCGCCCCCGTTCATGGTACGGCAGAAACCGGATATAAATTCCTCTTCGATCTCCATTCCTATCCCTCCGTCGGATTCTCAGTAATCTGGGCAGGTGTGATCTCCTCCAGCATTCCTGTTTCATTGTAGGCTTCAAACTGTTCCTCGATCTTTCCAAGGATATCTGCATACTGACAGAAGGCCTCCGCCAGCTCATCCCTGTGTTCCGGAAGCTTCTTGTAACAGACACGGTGCTCCATGCTTGCCCAGAGATCCATGGTCATCGTCCTCAGCTGGATCTCCACCGGAAAATACTCCATGGTATCCAGATAATACACCGGAACTGCAATGATCACGTGAAAGCTGCGGTATCCGTTAGGCTTGGGATTCTGTATGTAATCCTTTTCCCTGATAAAGATCAGTTCACTCTGCCGCTTCAGCGCATTTACAAGATTGTATATATCATCAATAAAGTAGCAGATCACACGGATCCCAGCGATATCCCGGAGATGATCCTTGGCGTTCTGCACACTGTCCGAATGTCCCAGCTTCTCCAGCTTCTTTTCGATGCTCTTCTTGGATTTGATCCGTTCCTGGATATTGTGGATCGGAGATACGGAAGACTTCTGATACAGGCTTCCGTTGAGCACCTCAAGCTTGGCGCGCATGATCTGACATGCGTTCTGATATGGCTGGATACAATCGTAATACTGTTCGTTTGTCATGAAAAACCCTCTTTCGCGTTTGCTCAGAATATACTTGTATCTTACCGGACAAATGTGAGCAATCTGTAGTGATTTCCTAAGATTTTCCTGACAATTTTATTAAAAATCTATAAAGCATCCGGCATCAGTCTGAAAGCTTATGGATAAAAAGACCACTGCGGAGCTTCGGTTCAAACCAGGTGCTCTTTGGCGGCATAAGCTTACCCTCGTCTGCGATCGTCATCAGCTCCTCCATGGATGTAGGATACATGGCAAAGGCAGCTCCTCCTGTCTCATCTGCAGCTGCTGCCAGATCCTTCAGCCGGTGGTTTCCTCCCATAAAGCGGATCCTCTCATCGGTACGCGGGTCACTGATCCCCAGAACCGGACCCAGGACCTTATCCTGAAGAATAGACACATCCAGCTGACCTACGCTGTCTTTACCCGCATAGATATCCGGATATGCCTTCAGATGGAACCATTCTCCGTCTACATACAGCCCAAAGCAGTGTTTCTCCACCGGTTTACATGGAAATCCCGGCATTGCCATCAGCTCAAAATTAAACTTCATGCTTCCGATAAAGGCTTTGGGTTCCATACCCTTGATATCCTTTACGATCCTGTGATACGGAAGGATGGTCAGCTGGTCATACGGAAATACCACAGACAGGAAAAAGTTAAATTCTTCTTTTCCGGTGTAGTCCGGATGCTCCGCTCTTCTCTTCTGTCCAACCTTTACTGCGGAGGCTGCTCTGTGGTGTCCATCAGCAATATAGATAGAGGAGATTCCGCCAAAAAGACTATGTATAGTCCGGATCTTTTCTTCCTCATCTACGACCCATACACGATGTGTGATCTCGTCATCGGAAGTAAAATCATACACAGGAACATGTGCATTTTTCCATTCTTCCATAAGAGTAAGAAGCTCTGCCGGATATCTGCACGCCAGAAAAATAGGGCCTGTGTTGGCATCACAGACATCCACATGACGGATGCGGTCCTGCTCCTTATCCTCTCTTGTAAGCTCATGCTTTTTGATCACACCATTCATGTAATCATCAATGGAACTGACACCTACGATCCCGGTCTGGGATCTTCCCTTACGGATCAGTTCATACAGATAATAGTTCGGTTTCTCATCCTGGATCAGGATCCCTTCTTTCTGGAAACGATCCAGATTTTCCCTTGCCTTCTGATAAACCATCGGATCATAAAGATCAGTTTCCGGATCCAGATCCATCTCCGCACGGTCTATATGGAGAAAAGATTCCGGATTTTTTTCCCCGATCTTTCTCGCTTCCTCTCTGCTGACTACGTCATAGGGAAGTGCAGCCACCTTTTCTGCTTTTTCCGAAGCAGGTCTTACTGCCCGAAATGCCTGAAATAAAGCCATTATATTTTCCTCTCATTCCTGTCCGGCTATACGCCGGCCCTTCTTAAGATTTCTGCTTAGTTTGCAGAAAAATCATCCTGTCCATTCTAACACATATCAAAATTTCCCGCAAACCTTTATCCGGCCCGTCTTATGCCTTACGTTTGTTCAGCTCCGGCAGTACCGTCGCCAGCATGGTGAAAAAGCATGCACAGCCGCCTACAAGGTTGGAAACCGGTTCCGCCCAGAACACGCCGTCTGTTCCCAGGCCATTCACAGAAGGCAGCAGGAGCGTCAGCGGTACTACGATCACTACCTTTCGGAGCAGAGAAAAAAAGGTGGCCTTTTTTGCCTTTCCCAGTGCCACGAACACGCTTTGTCCGGTAAACTGCAATGCCATAAAGCAGAAGCCGAAAAAGTAAATATGAAGGGCAGGAACTCCCTTTTCCAGAAGCCCGGGATCGCTGTTAAAGATCCGGATAAAAAATTCCGGAAGCAGCTTCAGGATTCCCCAGCCTGCCAGGGTATAGATCACACAGACAGCTGTAATAAATTTAATTGCTTTTTTGACTCTGTCGTATGCTTTTTCTCCATAATTGAAGCTCATGACCGGAGAAGCACCTGTAGTAAGCCCATGGACCGGCATGGTGAAAATGTCACGGACAGAATTTAAAACTGTCATGACACCAACGTAGATATCACCACCCCAGGTCTGGAGTGTGGCATTGCATACCACCTGCACAAGACTGTTTGTAAATGCCATAAAAAAACCGGACATACCCAGCTTACGATACTGCCCACTCTTTTCCAGGAGATCCTCATGGCGCTTTTTTTCAGGTTCAGGATCGCCTTTTTTCCTGTAAGGAAGCGTAAGACCCAGATGGCGGAACAGAACTGGGAAATGATAGTCGCCAAAGCCGCTCCCCGGACTCCCATGTGCATCCCAAAGATAAACAGGGGATCCAGAAGAATGTTCAGTACAGCACCGATCAGTATCGTGAGCATCCCTGTGTTTCCAAAGCCCTGGCTGTTGATAAACGGGTTCATTCCCAGAGTGATCATCACAAACAGGGTTCCCAGAAGATAGATCCTTATGTAGTCTGACGCATAGGAAAAGGTTACATCACTGGCGCCAAAGGCATATAGGATCGGTCTGTAAAAGATAAGGCCAATGGCTGTCAGGATCACGCCTGTGCCGATCAGCATCACAAAGGTGTTTCCCATGAGCATTTCTGCTTCTTCCCGGTTTCCTCTTCCCCGTTCCATGGAGCAAAGCGGTGCTCCTCCATTTCCAAAAAGATAGGTAAATGCGGTGATCAGGGTGATAATAGGAAAACACAGTCCCACTCCTGTCAGTGCAGTGGCTCCGATCTCAGGAATCCTTCCGATATAGATCCGGTCTACAATGTTGTAAAGGAGGTTCAGGATCTGTGCAATGATCATCGGCACAGCCACCTCCATAATGTTACGATAGACATTTCCTGTTGAAAAGTCTGTCTGATGTGTCTGCATTTCTTTACACCTTCCTGCTTTTTTACTATTGTAAATAATACTATATCTGATATGCAAAGTAAATATTTCCCTGTAAGGCTGCTGTGGAAATATCAGACGTTACTGTTTGTTCACTGTAATATCCCGCAAACTGTTTTTTGTGAGCGAAGATCACAGAAAACCCGAGACATACCGCGCGAACTTATGCGATCAGCATAAATTCTGTACATCGCGAAGCATGTTGCTGAAAACGGAATGGACAGTAACTATCTGATTATCCGTGTATTTATTTCTTGCTATTTTTGTCTAAAAAAGTTATAATAAAGCCATAAAAACGGTAATGATTCCACGTAAAATCGGTCAAAAAACCACATCACTGGGAATCTGTTCCGCATGGAGGTATTTTTATGGATAATAATTATAAGGGCATGGCTGTAGGTGTTTTTGAGCTTGATAACCTGGTTGCCTGTTTTGTTGCTCTTGATGCTGCTTCCAAAGCAGCCAATGTCAGGATCCAAAGTGTTGAGCGTAACCGTCTGAAGAGTGGCGCCTGTGTCAAGATGCGTGGTTCTGTTTCTGACGTTAATGCAGCTATGGAGGTTGCGCTGGAGGCAGCCAAACCTCTTGGTAAGGTTGTTTCTCATACTGTGATCGCTTCTCCTTCTGAGGATACTGAGATTGCACTGAAGATGACGATCAATAAATAAAGGGGGCGACGGATTTATGAATTATGGTGCTTTTGGTTTAGTTGAGGTTGTTGGTAGCAGTAATGCGATCCTGGTGATCGACCAGATGCTGAAGACTTCTGATGTTTCTTTTCTTACCTGGCAGACAAAGTGTGGTGGACATGCCACTGTTTTTCTGACCGGTGATGTTTCTGCCGTTACAGCTGCCATTGACAGTGTAAAGGGAAACCCGCCTTGTGAGATCGTAGCTTCAGCAGTGATCTCCAATCCTTCCGGTGAGACGGTTCGTCTGGCTGAGGAAGAAGCGGCTAAGAATCACTTTATGTAGGAAATATCTATATTATAATAACGAACGTACGCAGGGAACCGCCCTGGCGTAGCGGGAAGGGCTTCGTCGTCCGCTGGCTTCTAAGGTGCTGCGGCTTCTGCTAAAACCATTCCAAAAAGTTCTGAACTCGCGTCAAGCCGCTCAGACAGCAGAACTTTTTGGAATAACGCAGAAACCACACCACCTAAGAATCAGCAGGACTCCTGCAGAACATCCCACTACGCCAGGGCGGTTCCCTGCTGGCTTTTGTATAAGTGAAAATTGTCTCAGACACGGTGATTTCACACATCAGCCGGTGCTTTCATCATCGATGCTCTGCTTCTACAAACTTCACACTTTCACTCTAGCCTATCTCCCCTTTCGCACGTCAGCAACTCTTTTCGCTATATTCTTTAAACTCACGCCTTCACTCTAGCCCTCCACTCCTTCGCACGTCAGCCGGCGAGGTACCGTCTGGTTTGGGCTGGCTCTGCAGGAGGGGTGCGCTTCTTAGGCGGTGGGAATCTGCGTTGCTGGAAAAAATCCAGCTGTTTGAGCGACACAGGAGCGAGTTCTGGATTTTTCAGCGGTTTTAGCAGATTTCCAGCGCCTTAGAAGCCAGCCCCCGACGAAGCCCCAGCACAAACCAGACGGTACCTCACCGGCGTCCGTCCGAAAAATCCACATCCACCATCTCCCGTCCATCTTCCACCTTCATCACAGCCACATCCCCCCCGATGTGCCACAACCACCCTCTTCCCTCCGACATCACCGGAAAGTTCCATCAGCTCCCCATAATACTTCTTCGAAAAAACACAGGGATTCCCCGTCTTCCCATCATGCTCCACACAGGCGATCCCCTTCCCCTCTCTCAAAAACACATCCACCAGTCCAAAAACCGTCTCCCACCGCAACCACGCTGATCTGCACCGTAAACAAACAAGCATCCATCTCCCGGTTGACCCGCAGCCCGATCTTCAGTGAGGAAGATATCCCCTCATCCGGATGCAGATTATAAAGAAACCGTTCGCCAAGCTTCTCTGCTTCCTGTGCGATCTCCTCATACTGTGTGACAACTGTGATCTCACATTTATGTCCCTGTGCCTCCAGTGCCTCCTTCACTTTTTTCAGTTCCAGAAGAATATGTCTGTACATCGGCATTCCGTCTACACTATACAGCAGCTTATTACTTCCAAACCGCCGGCTGTTTCCTGCTGCCAGCATGATCAGTCCCAGCTTCATATCACCGCTCCACTTCCTTTCGATTCTAGTACAGCGAATATTAAGTAACCGCCATATTGACTTGCCTGATTTTTCATCTGCTGCGTTGTCGTCAATCGTCGTAGCCACCGCTACGCCTCATTCCTCCGCCTTGCAGATGAAGAAATATCCTGCGTCAATATAGCAGAAAACTTAATATGCTGTACTAGCTGTTTACACTTCTCTGCAGGCTTCCGCAGATCACCATGATCCCAGACTCCTGACCTTGTGCC
>ENA-OQCE01000451-OQCE01000451.1-human-gut-metagenome-genome-assembly--contig:-NODE-451-length-19770-cov-1.424426_pt1 | contig 19770 bp, 30 predicted proteins | sample MGYA00242495_ERZ504572 | MGnify/ENA primary metagenome ERZ504572 (study PRJEB26092, sample SAMD00036228) | human gut metagenome | host: Homo sapiens | study: EMG produced TPA metagenomics assembly of...
CTTGCAAAGATGGCTCGATCACGCCGGGAAGCGCTGAATGTTCAGAATAACGACGCCACAGCCAGCACGATGTAGAACAGCGCCATGAAGGGCACCAGCCGTTCACTGACGCTGCCGATGCGCTTGATGCCGCCCAGCAGCACCATGGCGACGAGCATTGCCACAACGATGCCGACAACGAGGTTCAGGGTGGAAAGCGCGTTCTGGCCGACCACATTGAACTCCGTCAGGGCCGTGTCGATGGCGGCGACGATGGTGTTGACCTGGGTCGCGTTGCCGGTGCCAAAAACCGTCAGCACGCCGAACAGCGAGTAGATCACGGCCAGGAACTGCCAGTGCTTGCCCAGACCGTTTTTGATGTAGTACATCGGGCCGCCGGCGATTTCACCGTTCTTGTCGACCGTCCGATATTTGACGGCTAAACAGCCTTCAGCATATTTCGTGGCCATGCCGACGAAAGCTGCCATCCACATCCAGAAAATAGCTCCGGGACCGCCGGCATGAACTGCCGTCGCAACGCCGACAATATTACCGGTACCGACCGTAGCTGCCAGAGCCGTGCACAAGGCTTTAAAGCTGTCTACGTCACCATCGCCCTGATTCTTGGCCGTGAAGATGAGCTTCAAAGCTCTCGGCAATTTCGAAATCTGCAGTAAGCGAAGGCGAGCCGTCAATAAGATACCCGTCCCGATGAGCAGGATCAATAAAGGCGGTCCCCAAATAAAACTGTCAATGGCATTCAATGTTTCCAACATCTTGCATACTCCCCTTTTAGTGTATTTTAGTATAATAACAAAAAAAGACCTGTCATCATCACTCTGAAGACAGGTCCTAAAAGGTCGCACAAAAGAAAGGTTTTCTTTCGTTAGCTCTGTCCTTTTGCCTGAGAGATTGGAAACAATATCCTTGCACCTTCGGCGCCCAAATGGGACTCTCCAGAGTCGTGTCCACATACGGTCCCACCCCTTTAGAGGGCACCTGAGAGTTTGACTCCGTCGGTAGGCTTTTGCCTTCTCCCGTATGTTTCGTTCACGCAATATGTATGATGTGCTGTTATTATAACGCGGCTTTCAAAAAAATGCAAGCCCTTTATGGAAATTTGTCCGTATCGACGATACTATTGAGACAAAGCGTCTCCCGAAAAGGCGTAAGGCAAGAGATCTTCCCAGGAAACGACTTCGACGTCGCCTTCAGATTGGCCATGATAATCCGTGGAATGCGAAACTCGGCCATGACTTGACGGCAGGCACCGCAGGGCGAGCAAGGCCTTTCCGTATCAGCTACGACAGCCAGGGCTTTAAAGCCCCTCTCCCCTTCGGAAAGGGCCTTAAAAATGGCCGTCCGTTCGGCGCAGTTACTCAAGGGGTAGCTGGCGTTCTCGATGTTGCAGCCGCCAAAAACCCGGCCCGACTCCATCAAGACGGCAGCGCCGACGGGAAAATGAGAGTACGGGCTGTACGAATGGCGGCGATAGTCGATAGCCAATTCGATAAGGTCGGCATCACTCATAAATGGAGGGCTCCCTTCAAATGATCCAGAGAGCGTTCTGCCGTCTGCTGCCATTTGAGCGGCGTCAAGGCGATATGACCGTCGCGCACGCTGGCGACGTCACTGTCTGGCGGTGCCGTTTCCATGTCGATATCACCGACGATTCGATAGCAGATACTGCCGTCGAGGTCGCGCTTTTCGGCAATGACGTTGTGATAAATCTGAACGGTCTGGGACGTAATCCGAACGTTTTTTAAGCTGATTCCCTTGGGGCGGCACGTTGACGTTGACGATGCCGGGAAAACGGCCCTGAAGGGTGATTTTTTGAATCAACTGCCATACCAAGCGAGCCGTTTCCACGCAGCGTTCTTCGGTCATATCTTTCATCGATACGGCAAAGGCCGGCAGGCCGTAGTAAGGCCCTTCCATGGCAGCCGACACAGTCCCGGAATAGAGGACGTCGCTGCCGAGATTATAGCCGTCGTTGATGCCGGAAATGATGAGATCCGGCTGGTCATCTTTGAGGAAGTATTCAAGGGCCATCTTGACGCAGTCTACAGCGTACCGGAAACGGCGATTTCCCGGATGCCTTCTTTTTCACGAGGGAGTTCCTGGCAGTAAAGGGCCTTATTAATCGACATCGAATGGGATGCAGCACTGCGCTGGCCATTCGGCGCAACAACAGTCAGCCGGCAGTTATGGGCCGAAAGTTCTCGTTTTAACGTCTGCAGGCCCAGCGCCTTCAAACCGTCATCATTGGTCAACAAAATGTGCATAATAAAGCCTCCTACTTTTTATTTTCCTTCCGCAGCAAGGCTGCGCTTTCATACGACAGGGCCGCGTATGCAGGGTGTGACTCCACTTCATCTTATGCCGATCCTTGAACCCCAGGAAATTGACGGGAATCCAGCTGTACATGAATAGCGGGTAGACGATGAGGTACAGCCAGGATTTACGGGGCACTTTGATTTGCAGTAAGACGATAATCGGAATGAGGTACTGCCCGACGCCGATGATCGTCCAGATTTGAACGGGCACGATCGTATTTAAGATATTGGTATAAAAGGGCCAATAGGAATTAATCGATGCCAGGACGGCGTATATCTCGAAGCCATCATGAAAAACGGCTGTGACAAGGTGATGATGCCGTCAAGCATGCGAATATTCCGGTCTTGATGCCCCGGGCAAACAGCTTGGGAATAAATCGCTCACCGCAGTCGCACTGCCCTTGGGCCCAGCGCTTACGCTGGCGGCAGGACTGCATGAAGCCGACGACCTTTTCGTCATAAATGATGGCGTCATGAGCCAACAGGTGCGCACGCCTTCGAGGAGGACCTTCATGGAAAATTCCATGTCTTCCGTCAGGCATTCACAGCCCCAGCCGTATTTGCGGACGATTTCCGTAGCAATGCACATCCCCGTACCGCCCAAGGCCGTCGACAGACCGATGTTGTACTTGGCCAGGTGCCACATGTGATTGATCAGCCAAAAGGCGATGGAAAAGGTACCGGCAATCCAGGAGTCGGTCGGATTCTTCGAATCCATATAGCCTTGGATGACCTTTTCGCCCTTCATGAGGTGGTGGTTCATTTCCCGCAAAAACTCGGGATGGACCAGGTTGTCGGCGTCAAAGACGACGAAGGCGTCATACTGCTTTTCCTGGGCCAGCATTTGCGAAAACATCCAGTCCAGGGCATAGCCCTTGCCCACTTCTTCCTTATTGGTCCGGACCTTGACGATGGCCCCGTGTTCGCGGCAGATATCGGCCGTATTATCCGTACAATTATCGGCAACGACGTAGATATCATACATATCCCTTGGATAATTAAGCTGTTTTAAGTTATCGATGAGCTGCCAAACGACGCGCTCTTCGTTATGCGCACAAATGACGGCAGCGAAAGTATGCTTTGGGGCTGCCGTACTGTGCTCGCGCCGCTTCATCAATCCGAAGCAGGCTAACGTAAAGTAATATAGTGAATAAAAAACGATGATGACTTGTATGGGTATCATAACGATATCCAATATATGTTCCATATGCGACTCTCCCTAAATACTTAGCGAGCTGCTGCGACGTTCATAGCCGTATTGACTAACCCGAAGATGATGTACAGTAAGAATGGCAGGGTAATGACCAAGTGCCAATCTACGTACAGAACCAGGGCACCGATAATCACAGCAATAGCCAGGGCCGACTTATGGAGCACATCGGGACTGGCACCTTTGAAGTCGGGGTGATGAATCTGGCTGACCAGATTATACCCCAGGAGGACGACTAAAATCGCAACCAACCAGGCCGGAAGCACGGCACCGGAAATGACGAAGGTTGCGATGAGGCAGCCCCCGTTCGGAATCGGCATGCCCTGAAAATAGCCGTGGACGACGCCGGTATTGAGATTAAAACGCGCCAGGCGAATGCCGCCCAAAGCTGCGTAAATAATAGCAGGAATCGCGCCGACCCAGCCCAGGGTCTGTAAGGAATAGGTATAAATCAAAAACGCCGAAGCTGCCCCAAAGGACACGACGTCCGACAGGGAATCCAGTTCTTTGCCGAATTCGCCGGCAACTCCCAGGCTCTGGCCGAACGGCCGTCACAAGCATCGCAGACGACAGCCAAGAGGATGCAGATCCCGGCCCAAACGTATTCCCCATGGAGTGTCATCATCATACTCAGGACCCCAAAACTAAGGTTGCCTGAGGTGAACAGACACGGTATTATCTTCTTCATGAAACAATCCTCCCTATCACCGATTCACCGCCGCGAACCTTATCGCCCTTTTTGACGGTGATTTCAACGTTGTCGCGTACATAGATTTCTGCACAGGACCCGAATTTTATCATGCCGTATAACTGGCCATGCTGTAATTCATCGCCTAAGGTGACCCAGGAGACAATGCGCCGGGCCAGGACGCCGGCAATGATATTGACTAAAATATCCGTACGTGTCGAATGAATGCCGATGGAGTAGCGTTCATTTTCGTAACCGACGCCATCTTTATAGGCCGGACGGAATCGACCGCAGGTATACTGCTGAAAGTCAATCGTTCCCGGAAGGGGTGCCCGATTGACATGGGCATCGAAAATAGACAGGAAAATAATGACTTTCCGACACTTCTGATTCAGATATGTATCTTCATCGACCTCTTCGATACCGACGACGGTACCGTCAGCCGGCGATACCAAAAGACTGTCATCGGTCGGCGGCCGGCGCCGGGGGTTGCGGAAAAAATACATAAAATACAAGGCCAGCAAAACCGGCAGGACTGCCGCATAGGCATTGATGAAATAGCCTGCCGCCAGGGCCAGTAAAAGCGGCACAATGATAAATGGGTAGCCGTCTTCTACAATATAGGGTTTGTTTAAGACATCACTATTCAATTTATCACCTCAACTCATTGGCTTCGCTTGCTGCCCTTTACAGCCAGTACGAACCGCGGCAGCGCCAGCATGCGCTTAAAGCGTGTCGGCTCTTTAAGGAGACGATAGAGCCATTCCAAGCGGTTTTCCTGCATCCACTTCGGTGCCCGGGCCGCTTTACCCGCTAAGACGTCAAAGGTCCCGCCGACACCCATACAGACACAGGGACCGAGTTCATACAAATGCTCGTGTATCCATTTTTCTTGCTTTGGCACGCCGAGGGCGACTAAAAGGATTCGAGTGCCCTTGCTGCCGATATCTTCGATAATCTTTTTCTTCATCATCTGAGAAAAACCCGAATGAGTCCCGACGACATTGAGCGTCCCGAGTCGCTTCTGCATATTGGCCGCAGCCTGTTCAGCAATGCCGGGAGCCCCTCCAAAGAGGTAGACAGCCGTTTGGCGTGCAGCTGCTTCTTGCAGCAGACTGCACGCCAAATCGACACCTGTAACGCGTTCTTTAAATTTCTTGCCCTGTTGCTCTGCAGCCCACAAGACACCGGCCCCATCGGGAACTACCAGGTCGGCCTGCTGCAGGATCTGCGCCAGTTCGGAATCGGACTGGGCCCGCATGACCATCTCCGCATTGGCCGTCGCAATGGAAGCGGCACGGCCTTCATCGATACATTTGAAGGCCAGTGTCTGCGCTTCTTTCATGGTGACATTGCCGATGGGAATGGACAAGATATCGATTATACTAGTCAACGTATCCCTCCGCCCTGCTTAGTTTACGCTGTAATTCGGAGCTTCTTTCGTGATATTGACATCATGGGGATGGCTTTCACGAAGGCCGGCTGCGGTAATCTGGATGAACTGCGTATTTTCAATCATTTCTTTGATGTTGTGGCAGCCGCAATAGCCCATGGAGGCCCGGAGACCACCGACCATTTGATAAATAGTATCGGCAGCCGGTCCTTTATAAGGTACACGGCCTTCAATGCCTTCCGGAACGAGCTTCTTAGCATTGGCATCTTCCTGGAAGTTAACGGTCTTACTGCCCGATTCCATGGCAGCCAGGGAGCCCATGCCGCGGTATTCTTTGTAGCTTCGGCCCTGGTAAATGACCGTTTCGCCCGGGCTTTCTTCCGTACCGGCAAGGAGGTTGCCCATCATGACGACGTTGCCGCCGGCTGCAATGGCCTTGGCCATGTCGCCGGAATACTTGATGCCGCCGTCAGCAATGATAGGAATGCCGTAGCGCTGTGCGACTTTAGCGCATTCGTGAACAGCGGTAATCTGCGGTACACCGATACCGGCGACGATACGAGTCGTGCAGATCGAGCCCGGCCCGATACCGACTTTAACGGCGTCGACACCGCATTCGATAAGAGCTTCTGTAGCCGCACCGGTTGCGACGTTACCGGCAATGACCGGAAGATGGGGATAGAGTTTCTTGATTTCTTTCAAGGTGTTGAGTACGCCCAAGGAGTGGCCGTGTGCCGTATCGATGACGACGACGTCGACTTTGGCAGCGACGAGAGCATCGAGGCGGTCGGTCATGTCATGGGTAACGCCGACAGCGGCAGCAACCAGAAGGCGGCCGTTGCCGTCTTTGGCAGAATTCGGATATTTCGTAGCTTTTTCAATATCTTTAATCGTGATTAACCCCTGCAGGTTACCTTCTTTATCGACGAGGGGCAATTTTTCAATGCGGTGCTTGCGGAGAATTTCTTTGGCTTCTGCCAGCGACGTGCCGACGGGAGCCGTAATCAGGTTTTCCTGGGTCATGATATCGCCGATGCGGCGGCTCATGTCTTCTTCAAAGCGCATATCACGGTTGGTGATGATCCCGACGAGTTTGCCGTCGACCGTAATAGGTACACCGGAGATGCGATATTTACCCATCAATTCATTGGCATCGGCCAAGAGGTTATCCGGGTGAAGGAAAATGGGATCGATGATGATGCCGTGTTCCGACCGTTTTACCTTGTCGACTTCACGGGCCTGAGCTGCAATGGACATATTCTTATGAATAACGCCAATGCCGCCTTCGCGGGCAACGGCAATCGCCATAGGGGCTTCCGTTACCGTATCCATACCAGAACTCATAATAGGAATATTCAGTTTGATATCGCGGGTCAGGTTCGTTGATACGTCCACTTCTTTCGGAAGTACGTCAGACTTGGCCGGAACCAAGAGAACGTCATCAAATGTCAAACCTCTCATACCAAATTTATCAGATCTCATATTTGCACCTCTGTTTTGAAAAATATAAGAAATAAAAGGGGTAAATCCCCTTAAATAGCTTATCCCTTATTATAACTGAAATCACCTATTCTGTACATAATTTTAAAGCAATTTTCTCGTCAGTTGTTCAAAAGGCCGGCAAAAGACTTGCCGAAACGACGCTTCAAAGCTTCTTCTACAACTGCCGCATCGCCCGAGGTCTGCCACCACTTCCTGGCTTCGTCACGGGCGGCTTCCAAGATGGCTACATCGTTTATGATGTCGGCTGCCTTTAAGTCGGGCAGACCGTGCTGCAGGTAGCCAAAGAGCTGACCCGAACCGCGCAGGAGCAGATCCTTTTCAGCCAGGGTAAAGCCGTCATGAATCGTTTCCATCCATTTAAGGCGCTGCTTCGTTTCTTCACTGCCGCCTTTCGCCATGAGGATGCAGTAGGCCTGCAAATCACCGCGGCCAACGCGGCCGCGAAGCTGGTGGAGCTGAGCCAGTCCGAAGCGCTCGGCGCCATCGATGAACATGATGGTCGCATTGGGTACGTTGACGCCGACTTCGATGACACTCGTCGCCACCAAGAGGTCGATATCTCCCTTTTGAAAGGCCTCCATGACGGCTTCCTTTTCTTTGCCGGCCATGCGGCCATGGACCAGGCCGCAGGTGCGTTTCTTGAAGAATTTATGGCGCAGCTCTTCATAAAGGTCGGTCGCGGCCTGAAGGTCAACAGACTCCGACGCTTCCACCAGAGGACAGACGACGTAGCACTGCTGTCCCGCTTCCATGAGCTTGTCCATGAAGGTATAGACCCGCCGGCGCAGGCTTCGCCGACGGCATAGGTTTTGACCATCTTTCGTCCCGGCGGCAGTTCACGGATGGACGACACGTCGAGATCCCCATACAACGACAAGGTGAGCGTCCGGGGGAATGGGCGTAGCCGTCATGAATAAGGCATGGGGTTCCTGCCTTTCCGGGCCAGGGCCGAACGCTGACGGACGCCAAAACGATGCTGTTCATCAGTTACGACCAACCCCAGGCTGTAAAATAAGACGTCGTCCTGAATGAGGGCATGGGTTCCGATGAGGATGTCGATGGCCCCGTCGTGAAGGTCCGCCAGAATCTGCTGCCGTTCCTTTCCCGTCGTCCGACCGGTCAAAAGCGCGATGCGGACGTCGAGGTCCTTAAAAAGGCGGAGAAACTCTTCATAATGCTGAGCTGCAAAATGCCTGTCGGCGCCATCAGCGCCCCTTGGTAGCCGTTTTCAACGATCTTTGCCAAAGCCAGGGCGGCGACGACGGTTTTCCCAGAGCCGACATCCCCTTGAAACGAGGCGCTGCATCGCAACTTCACTTTCCATATCGTTCTGAATGTCTAAAAAGGCCCTTGTCTGTCCCTTGGTCAGGGTAAACGGCAGGTGCTCATAAAAAGACCGGAGAAGGCGGCCGTTGGGGCCACATTTAATCCCCTTCCGCTTCCCCTCGCGGTGACGCCGCAATAAGAGGCCGAGCTGCATATCGAAGAGTTCTTCAAAGGCCATCTGTTTGCGAGCCTGTTCCTTGGCCTCCAAAGATGGCGGAAAATGGAGGGTTTCATAGGCGGTAAGAGAGGGCATCTGGGAAAAAGCCGAATGGCGGCCTGCATCCCAGCCGGGGAGGATATCCGGGTGAACTGCGGCTAAATCAAGGCTCCACGGACGGCCTTTCGCACATCCTGCTGACGAAGGCCATCGGTCAGGCCATACGACGGGGACGAAACCCGAGCCTTCTACCCGTCCCTCTTCCGTGTCGGTGATTCATCTGCCGCCGGCCATAGCCCATTCCAACTTCCCAAAAGCGGTCAGTGTCATGCCGACTTGACTGGCGCTTCTTAAAAGCCTGGTTGAACCAAACCAACTCGACGGCACCGGTCCCGTCGCCGACGGCCACTTTCAGCAGCGACAACCCCCGTCGCGGCCGGGCCTCCTGAACGGAGGCGACAGTCCCGCACAAAAGGATGGCTTCCCCGGTCCCGCACGGAGCCTGACCGATGGACCAAATGTGGCTGCGGTCCTCGTAATCGCGAGGAAAATACTGCAGAAGATCCGTCACCGTCATAAGGTGCAGCCGGGCAAAAAGCGCTTCCTTACGCGGTCCGATTCCTTTTATATCGCGAATAGAAAATTCCATAAAAAAACTCCTTGTCAAGAACTTTCATTTATTGTATCATATTTTGTAGGCTTTTTATAAATAAAACTTGCGTTGCCCTATGATTTATGATAAGATTTATACGTTGTACTGTGATGGTGCAGGGAGGTGTAACTAATGGCAAACTTTTGCGAAGTATGTGGTAAAGGAACAATGAGCGGCATGAATGTCAGCCATTCCCACTTAAAAACGAAAAAAACCTGGAAACCGAATATCCAGCGAGTCCGCGCTATCGTCGACGGCGAAATTAAACGAGTTAACGTCTGCACTCGTTGCCTTCGTTCCGGCAAAGTCCAGCGTGATGTTTAATGACTATCGAAAAAGCGTTGCCTATAACGCAGCGCTTTTTTAATGCCAAAAACCTGGGGAAAACGCCGCCAGGCTTCGTAAAGCGCAACCAACAAAAGGCGTAAAAACAAAAAGGATTGGTCCTCGGACCGAATCCTTTTTTTATTTTCCCCTGAAGGTTATCCCTCATCAGGGTATAATTCTTTATTTCGTTTGACGATTTCCATGACTAAGTTTGCCGTCTCTTCGATAGCCTTTGACGACACGTCGATAATCGGGCAGTGCAGACGCCGCATGACCCCGCGAGCATACTCTAATTCTTCGTTGATCCGTTCAATATTGGCATAGCTAGCATTGGCATCAAGGCCCATGCTGCGAAGCGTTCGGAACGAATAAAATTCAATTTGAAGGGATCGATAATCAGGCCGACGATTTTGCGGGCCGGAATCTGGAACAATTCAGGCGGCAGATTGACTTCCGGTACGAGGGGCAGATTGGCCGCCTTGACCCGTTTATGAGCCAAATACATGGACAGCGGCGTCTTCGACGTCCGCGATACGCCGACGATGACGATGTCGGCCTTTAAAAAGCCCATGGGGTTCTTTCCGTCGTCGTACTTTACGGCAAATTCAATGGCTTCGACGCGCTTGAAGTATTCTTCGTCGAGCTGATGGATCATGCCGCTTTCAACGTCGGTTCCGTATCGGTCAAGGTGCCGACACCGGCCAGCATAGGACCGATGATGTCGACGACGGTGACATTGGCCGAGGCCGTCAGGTCCTTCAATTTACGGCGCAAAGCCGGAGAAATGATGGTATAGCAAATCATGGCCCCGTCGGCTTCGGCCTTACGGACCAATTCTTCGATCTGCTGATCGGAGCGAATATACGGTACACGGATGATATTAAATTCTTGCTTATCGTATTGACTTGCCGCTGCCCGGGCGACGCGTTCGGCCGTCTCACCCAGGGAGTCGGAGCAAGCATAAATAATCGGCTTTTTTTCCAAGATTATCTCCTCCCTAACCCACATTCTACAAATAAACGGTTGATGTTGGTCTTTGAAATTCTTCCGATGACCTGCAGTTCTTTTTTATCATCTTCATCGCTGGTGATGACGTTGACGACAGGCAGACAGTCGATTTCGTATTCGTTCAAACGCTGGGCGGCGACGATGGCCTTTTCATCGGGCTGTACATAGATCACCTTGCTCACCGGCGTCATGACCATTCTCACCGGCAGGTCCGCAGGTCATTGCTGCCCATGGCTGTCTTCAACAAATCCTTTCGCGATACGACGCCGGCCAAAATATTGTCGGTTCCGACGAACACCGTCCCCACATCTTCCGTAAACATGGCGATGATGGCATCGTAGGCACTCGTGTGCTCGCCGACGATGACCGGTTGAGACAGGCAGGAATCGATGGTAATATCAGTAATGGCCCGCGACAGCAGGTCTTTTTCCTTATTTCCTGTAAAAAAGTAGCCTAATTTCGGACGTGCATCGATGAGTCCCAGCATCGTCAAAATAGCCAGGTCTGAACGCAAGGCGCCCGAGTCACATGAAGGCGATTGGCAATATGCTGGCCCGTAATCGGACTGTTTTCCTTTACAATCTGTAAAATTTTCTCCTGACGTTCCGATAACATAGCGTCTTTTCACCTCCTATGTACCAATAGCACTCTCATTCGCTTACTATCATATCATATATAGGGCTAATCTGCGATATAAAGTATACATTATTTATAATCACATCATACCGAATAGTCCTACCCGAAAAAGGCGGTCCAATCATGTCGTTGGACCGCCTTTCTTCGGCTCACTTCGTCACGGGACGATTACCACGTATAATCTTCAGTATCAGCACGGCCTTTTCCAGTCAGGGAATCGAGGAGGATTCGCTGTTCGACCTGAGCAATGTGCTTACGCGTCGAGATAACGGCATCGGGGTTGACGGAAATGGAGTCAATGCCGCTCTTGACCAGGAATTCTGCAAAATCAGGATAGACGCTCGGCGCCTGGCCGCAGATAGAAACGGTCTTGCCGTCCTTATGAGCCACGGCGATGAGGTGGCGGATTGCCCGTTTGACAGCTAAGTTCCGTTCATCAAAGAGAGGTGCTACGGTATCATTATCACGGTCGCAGCCCATGATCAGCATCGTCAAGTCATTGGAACCGATGGAGTAGCCATCGACGAACTGGTTGAACTGGTCAGCCAGGATGATGTTCGACGGGATTTCAGCCATGAGCCATACCTTAAAGTCCGGACCGCGATGGAGTCCTTCCTGGGCCATGAGTCGACGACTTTCTGCATTTCATCGACACGGCGGCAGAAGGGAATCATGACGTTGAGGTTCTTGAAGCCGTATTCTTCGCGGACTTTACGAACGGCCTGCAATTCGAGTTTAAAGGCTTCTACGTATTTGGGATCGTAGTAGCGGGACGCACCGCGCCAACCGAGGAGGGCGCTGCTTTCTTCCGGTTCGTATTTATCGCCGCCTTTGAGGTTGCGGTATTCGCTCGATTTAAAGTCGCTCAGGCGCAGGGTTACCGGGCGCGGAGCCAAGGCCTGGCAGACTTTGCGGATGCCTTCGGACAACTGGTCGACGACGTGGTCCGGACGGCCCGTTTCGATGAGATATAAAGGATGTTCATGAATGAAGGTCGTCCAAATGAATTCTTCACGCATGAGGCCGATGCCGTCACACGGAAGGGTGCCGTATTTTTCAGCCAGGTCGGGATTGCCGAGATTCATATAAATCTTGGTCCCCGTAACCGGTACCGACTCAGCAGCGACGACAGTCGTCCCGGCCGTACCGCCGGAAGCTTCAGCTGCCTTGGGTTTTACGAGTCGGCTACGACGCCTTCATAGACGATGCCATTGGTTGCATCGACGGTGATTTCAGCTCCGTCAGGAATGGCCGTCGTCGCTTCGACGCTGCGGCTCTTGGTCCCGACGATACAAGGAATGCCCAATTCACGGCTGACAATGGATGCATGGCAGGTCATGCCGCCGGCATCGGTAACGATGGCTTTTGCTTTCTTCATAGCCGGTACCCAGTCCGGAGCGGTCATGGTCGTAACCAGGATTTCGCCGTCTTTAAATTCAGCAATCTTAGACGGATCGAGGATGACGTGAGCTTTGCCGGCAGCACTGCCTGGCTTGCCGGAAGCCTTTTACGATAACCTTGCGGTCTGTCGTCGTAGCACCGGTGCCGCAGCGGCTTCACCCTTTTCTTTATTCTTCTTCGACCAAACCGTTTCCGGCCGAGCCTGAAGGAGCCATACTTATTGGTCCGTTCATCGACGCCCCATTCCATATCCATGTAGCAGCCGTAGTGTTTTTCGATTTTTTTAGCATAGACAGCAAGTTCCCGGATCTGTTCGTCCGTAATGACCTGCTGCTTCTGCAGTTCCGGAGGAACGAGTCGTTCTTCGCAGTCGCCGCCGGGCTTGCGGACCAATTCAACAGGCTTCGTGTTGACCATCCGCGATACGATGGACAGATCGTCTTTGCGGATCTTGAAGTTATCCGGCGTAACCGTCCCTTGGACGACGTATTCGCCAAGACCCCAGGCGCCTTCGATGGTAATCGTCGTATCGTCACCGGTTACCAGGTCGACCGTAAACATAACGCCGGCCGACTTGGAGAAAACCATCATCTGAACGGCAGCGCTCAAAGCGACAGTAAGGTGATCAAATCCCTGTTTCGTCCGGTAATACGTAGCCCGGTCGGTAAAGGTCGAGGCATAACATTCCTTTACTTTTTGGATGACCATGTCGGCACCTTGTACATTGAGGTACGTATCCTGCTGACCGGCAAAGCTGGCATCGGGCAAGTCTTCTGCCGTAGCGCTGGAGCGAACGGCAACAAAAGGCTGGGCTTCGCCGACTTTCTGGCTAATTCTTCATAGCTCTTACGAATTTCTTCGGCTAAATCATCCGGCATCTGCACATCACAGATGGCCTGACGGATTTTAGCGGTAACATCACGAAGTTGAACGGCGTCTTCCACGTCGGTCAATCCTTTTAACAATTCCGGAATCTTAACATCCATGCCTGTTTCATGCATAAAGTGGCGGTACCCGGCAGCCGTCGTCGCAAAACCGTAAGGAACAGGAACGTCCGTCTGGGACGTCAATTCGCCAAGGGAAGACGATTTACCGCCTACGAGCGCTACGTCTTCTCTGCGCAATTCATCAAACCATAATACATACGCCTTTTCTCTATCCATTGCCATCATCTTTACCTCCTGCTGATGCATTAATTTGTATATGCTAAATTGTCTTTTTCATACGTTTATAGTACGCTAATAAGTTCACAATGTCAATAGTTTTTTCAAAAAGATGGATTACTCTCTTTTCAAGAGTATACTACATATGAAAAATTTTCAGATTCAGTGTATCGTAAAACGTTTAAAAACCAGGGTCCACTTTAAAGTTTCTCAACCTCTTCGATATATATAGGATAATAAAGCCGATTGTGGTATAATAAGGAGCTAGTAATATTTTAATTTATATATAATAACCTTATAATGAGTACAAACGTCATGTAGGAGGAAAAAATGTATACACCCAGACGCAGAGCAAAAAAAGCCAAAGAGGCCGGTCCATTTCGCCGCATCCGCCTTTTTATCGCCTTATGCCTTGTTGTTTTTGCCGGCTTAGGGTTTGGCTATATTTTTGCTGCCCATCAGAGCTTACCGACGGTAAGCAATAGCATGCGGCATGCCGTATCGTCCCAGGTCTTCGATGCCCATGGACGCCTGATCACGACCCTTCATTCCGATCAGAACAGGCTTCCCATCGACATCAATAAAGTGCCGCAAAACCTGCAGAATGCCTTTATTGCAGCCGAAGACAACCGCTTTTATCAACACATCGGTATCGATCCCATCGGCATCGTCCGCGCCTTGTTCACCAACTTGACCAACCGCGGCATCGCCCAAGGCGGCAGTACGATTACGCAGCAGCTTGCCAAAAACGCCTTCCTGTCTCAGGAACAGACGTTGAAGCGAAAGATTCAAGAAGCCATGCTGGCCTTAGAAATCGAGCAAAAGTACAGTAAAAAAGAAATCCTCGAAATGTACATGAACCAGATTTACTTCGGTCAGGGCGCCTACGGGATCCAGACAGCCGCCAAGACATACTTTAATAAAGACGTCAGTGAATTGACCCTGACCCAGTGTGCCCTCTTGGCGGGTCTTCCCAAGAGCCCGAATTACTATTCGCCGTTCAATAACCTGAGTGAAGCCAAGCAGCGGACCAACGTCGTCCTCGACCAAATGGCAAAATACGGCTACATCTCGCAGGCCGAAGCCGATCAGGCCAAGAATCAGGACCTCGACCTTTCGAAGAACCACCAGACTCAGGAAAGCGACGAAAACGCATCCTTCATCGACTACGTATCCCAGCAGGTCGCTCAAAAATACGGCGACGATGCCCTCTACAAAGAAGGCCTCAAGATCTACACCACCCTCGACGTCGACAAACAGCACGCAGCCGTCCAGGCCCTGCACAACCTGCCTGAAAACTACACCGATGAAAACGGTCTGACCCAGCCTCAGGGCGCCATCGTCTCCATCGATCCCAAGACAGGCTACATCTTAGCGATGGTCGGCGGCCGCGGCCAAGACAGCTTCAACCGCGCCAGCCAAGCCGTCCGTCAGCCGGGTTCCGCCTTTAAACCCTTCGTCTATCTGACGGCCCTGCAGCACGATATGACGCCCGATACGACGATGGAAGATAAACCGGTCACCTACGGCAGCTGGAGTCCGAAGAACGCCAGCGGTTCCTATCGAGGCTCGATGCCCCTCAGCGTCGCCTTGGCAAACTCGGTCAACACCATTGCCGTTCAGCTCGCCGACCGCGTCGGCCCCAGCAATATCATTGCCAACGCCAAGAAAATGGGCATCACCACCCTCGACGACAAGGACGACAACTTAGCCATGGCCCTCGGCGGTCTGACCCGAGCGTCACGCCCCTTGAAATGGCCAGTGCTTACGGCACCTTTGCCAACAAAGGCGTTCACGTCAAACCGACGGCCATCGTTAAAATCCTCGACCGCAACGGCAACGTCCTGGAAGATGAATCGACCCTTGGAAAAGAAGAAAACAAGACGCGCGTCATGTCCGAAAAAGAAGCCTATGAAATGACAGTCATGTTAGAAGGCGTCATCGACTACGGCACCGGTACAGCCGCCGCCCTCGGACGGCCGGCAGCCGGCAAGACCGGTACGACGGACGACAATAAAGACGCCTGGTTCGTCGGCTATACCCCGGATATCGTAACCGCCGTTTGGATCGGTGACGATACGGGTGCCACAGCCTTGGCGAAGTCTACGGCGGCACGATCCCGGCAGAAATCTGGAAAGATTACATGTCCTCTGCCGCAGCGGACGAGCCGACCGGGAATTTGCCGTTCCGGCCGGTATGGAACGGATGCGGGCACGAACAGCCCTTTCCAACAACAGCGCCCGCGTCGCTGACGACTCCAAGAAAGAAGCCGCAACCGAAAAGAAAGAATCCGACGATAAAGAAAAGACCGACGAAAAAGCCGAGTCCCGGAGTGAAGAAGCTTCGAGACAGCCGTCAGAAGAAGCACGAAGACAGCAGGAAGACAGCAACAATAAAGCACAGTAACGCCAAAAGAGCAGCCGCACCGACAAGGGTGCAGCTGCTCTTTTTTTCTGTTTCCTGGCAATTATTCTTTTCTCATATAGACAAAGGACAGTCCCGTCGCCTCCGTCACTTCCTTAACCGGTCGATAACCCATTTTTTCGTAGAGCCTGATATTGGTCCAGCTTTTCGTACAAGTATATAGCTCTCTCGTCTTTCCGGCACAGACTGAATCAACGGCTTCCAAGAGTTTTTCTGCCAATCCCTGGCGACGGTAATCGGGATGAGTCATGAGCCGGCCCACGTCGACGATATCCCCGTCATGGCGATAACGGATGACGCCGACGATGACATCTTCATCGGTGACGAGTTTCAGTGTCGTCCAATGGGCAAAATCGCGCTGGAAGTCATCTTCCGTTTCTTGGAGCGCCGGTACGTCGCGGCTGCCGATCATGGCGGCTTCGCTCTCAAAAGCCAGTAACTGCAGCCGATATAATTCAGGAATATCCGGCTCCCCTGCGGTCATTATATTCATGGTCCCCACTCCTTTGACGTCAAGGTGATGCTTCTTCCATCAATATTTTTATTATACACAAGGGGCTTCCTCCATCCAAGAGTACCCTTAAAACAGCAAAAAAAAAGCAGCCCCAAACGGAGCTGCTTTCAAGGCACCTATGAGCCGCAGAGAAATGTTAGTCAAGAGAATCGTTAAGTCGACTCACAGCTGACTCATCATGATGTCAGGCTTTTACGATTTTATGGATAAGGGTGCTGATGACCATGATGATGACGACGACAGGAACGGTAATACCGACCGGCGTATCAACACTGAGCAGATAGCGATACAAGATGACACCGAGGACCCATAAAACAATGTTGAGCCAATTGACGCTTTCTGCCGTATGATCTCGCTTCAAAATAAAGAAGTCTGCCAAGAGGATAGCCGTCATAGGCGCAAAGACGGATCCGATGAGATAGAGGAAATCCTGGAACTGATCGGGCGCTGCAAAAATAGCCAAGACGACACCGAGTACCGTCGCTGCCAGGGCCATGATCTTATCCGAAGCCTTAGGCGCTAAGCTTTGGAAGCTGACGCCGGCGGAAAAGGCATCGAGGAAGGTCTCGTAACCGTCGACAGTAAGACGACGAGGATACCGGCGATTCCCATGCCGGCTTGGAGCATGATGCAGCAATGTCGTCCTGCCCTGTAAACAAGGCGGCGCCCATGCCGATGATAAACATCCAGGAGCTAGCGATAAAGTACGCACCGCAGCTAGCCGCCGTTGCCAGGACCGGCTTCTTGGCCGTTCTCGTATAGTCCGAAATAATCGGCAGCCACGATAAGGGCATAGCGACAGCCAATTCTACGGCACCGCCAAAGGTGAGTTCTCCGTCCGGAACGATTGGCGTTCCGTTTTGGAATACGACCATGCTGAGGACAATCGTCAAAATAAACAAAGCTGCCATGACGACGACATTGACCTTGCTGAGATTCTTAAGGCCCATGACGATCCACAAGGCGATGAAGGCGCCGATGATAATACTCCACCAAGACACGCCGATAGCAGCAATGGTGTTAGCCGCCAAAGCGGCACTGCCTACCATAACGGCCGTCCAGCCGACGAGCTGGATGACGTTCAGGCCGGCAAAGAGCTTTGCCCCCTGCGTACCAAAGGAGATGCGCACCGTTTCCATGGCACTGCCTCCCGTCCGGCCGCCGATGAGGCTGCCAGATACATGATGATGCCGCCGATGACATGCCCCAAAATGATGGCTTCCAGGGCCCGGACAAAGCCCAAGGGAGCCAAGAGCATGCCGGTCAAAATTTCTGCAATGGAAATCCCCGCGCCAAACCACAACAAGCCGTTGGAAAAGGCCGAGGTCTTTCGTTCATTTACCATATAGTATCAAACCTTTCTATTATAAAGACTGGTATAAATAATAACCTATCTCAGTATACCATATTCTTTCCGAAAACCCTATGGCGAAGGGAAGATTTATCACAGTTTTAACTCACTTTACAATAACTGAGGGCTTTTCCTTTATCCTTGGACCTTGACCATGCTATACTTGTACTGATTATAAGCTTAACATTACTATTGGCAGCAGATTTCAAGTATTATACGTTTGGAGTGATATCATGAGAATAGACAAGCGCCTGAAAATTGCCATTGCCGCTGTCGTCATCGCCGCCTGTGCCTTTGGCGGGTACACGTACTACCAAAGCCAGCAGAAGGCAAAACAAGCAGCCGCCGTAGAAACGGCAGAAGTCGTCCGCAAGGATTTGAAGTCGACCGTATCGGCGACAGGGACCATCAGCCCGTCGATTCTGTCGAAGTATCGCCGAAGATCACGCTCGTATCAGCCAGGTTCTGTCAAGGAAAATGACCACGTCACGCCGGCCAGACCGTCGCCATCCTCGACGGCAAAGATTTCGAAGCCCAGCGTGATCAGGCTCAGTACAAGGTCACCAATACCAAGGTGGAATACGAACGAGCCGAACAGCTCTACAATCTCGGCGCCGGGACCAAGCAGGACCTGGACACGGCTAAGTTTAATTACGATACGGCCCTCAGTACCTTATCAGAAGCCGAATCAGACGTAGCCGAAACAGTCATTACAGCCCCGATGGACGGCGTCGTCGTCGGCGAACCGAAGACGGTCGGCACCATGGCCGTTCAGGGCAACAGCAACCCGACAGTCATCATGCGTATCGCCGATACGGCAAATAAACAGATTTTAGCCCAAGTCGACGAAACGGATATCGGCAAGGTCCAAGTCGGTCAGGAAGCTACCTTTACGGTAGACGCCTATACGGACCGCACCTTTACGGCCAGAGTCACAAAAATCTCCCAGACCGACACCAGCAACACCTGGGATACGAACAGCTCCACGTCGTCCTCTTCGTCGAGTTCATCCAGTTCTTCAGCCAGCGTCATCTACTATTACGTCACCCTCGACGTCAATGACCCTGACGACGTCTTAAAACTGGGCATGACGGCCCGCGTCGACATTACGACGTCGGAAAAACAAGACGCCTTAGTCGTCCCCATTGCCGCCTTGAAGACCAATGACTCTGGTTCCTACGTCGTCCGCGTCAACGACGACGGCACGACAGAACAAGTTCCGGTCAAGACCGGTATCTACAGCAGTGACTACGTCGAAATCCTGTCGGGCCTCACCGAAGGCGACAAGGTTTCCATTACCTATACGGCCACCAAGTCCTCTTCGTCATCATCCTCCTCGAAGAGCAGCAGCCGCCAAGGGCCACCGCCCATGTAAGGGAGGTCCTTACCATGAATCCAACATTGAACTCCAAGGTATCGAAAAGATATACCACATCGGCGGTGAAGATTTCGCCGCCTTAGCCGGCATCACCCTCAACATCGAAGAAGGGGAATTTGCCGCCCTCATGGGCCGTCCGGTTCCGGAAAGTCCACCTTCCTTCGCAGCTTGAACCTTCTGGAGGAGCCGACCGGAGGAGCCATCATCTTTAACGGGATCGACATCACCAAGAAGAAATACCAGGATGAGAGCGGAAAAATGGTAAAACTGGACATTGACGCCCTGCGCCAGCGCATGGGAATGGTGTTCCAGCATTTCAACCTG
>ENA-OQCE01000452-OQCE01000452.1-human-gut-metagenome-genome-assembly--contig:-NODE-452-length-19739-cov-2.426219_pt1 | contig 19739 bp, 32 predicted proteins | sample MGYA00242495_ERZ504572 | MGnify/ENA primary metagenome ERZ504572 (study PRJEB26092, sample SAMD00036228) | human gut metagenome | host: Homo sapiens | study: EMG produced TPA metagenomics assembly of...
TCCAAATCCACAGGAAGGAAGGGTTCAACATTTACTTTCGGGAAGAACAAAATTTTACAACTGCGCCGTAGTTCCATCATGTAACGTTAATAGCATAAAAGTAAAACCTTTGCCAAACCAACCTGAAATCAACATCGGCGCTGACTTGTAAATTTTCTGTAGAAAGAGAATGTCCCCCTCCTTCCGTCGCATAGAGAAACCTTATATCTAAAACAACTCCCCCGCAAATCCGTCCCACTTGCCAAACCCAAAGGTCCCAGACCCCGCAGTTAACCAGCAATTTATAAAGTTTTGAGATACTCCACAATACTTGTCACACTGTTGGCACCATCCGCCACCGCGGTCACAATCTGACGCAGCTTCTTTGTGCGGACATCTCCTGCCACAAAAAGCCCCGGCTGCTCCGTCACCCCGTCTTCTCCGGCACGCACATAGCCATGATCTAAATCCAGCACAGAAGCCACCGCATCGGTCTGCGGATTCATACCGACTGCGATAAAGATACCGCTGACCGGCAGTTCTTTTTCTTCTCCTGTTCCGGTGTTTGCGATTACCAGATGATCGACCATCTGCTCCCCACAGATTTCTTTCACCACGGTATCCGGCAGGAAGTTGATCTTCGGCTCATTTGCCACCTGTTCCTGCAGTACCTTCGTGCCACGCAGTTCCTGTCTGCGGTGAATCAGATACACTTTTTCACATCCGGCTGCCAGATACAGGGCATCTTCCAGTGCCACATCTCCACCGCCGACAACCGCCACTGTCTTGTTACGGAAAAAAGCTCCATCACAGGTTGCACAGTAAGACACCCCGCTCCTGCCAGTGTTTCTTCTCCCGGCACCCCGAGTTTCCGGTGTCCGGCTCCGGTTGCCAGCAATACCGTTTTTGTCTCATAGACGGTTCCGGAAGCACCGGTGATTTTCCACGTTCCGTCTGTATTTTTTTCTACGTTATCTACTTCATCGCTGATGAACGGAACCTCCAGTGCTTTTGCATGCTGCTCAAATTTCTGCGCCAGATCAAACCCATTGGTTTCCGGCAGTCCCAGATAATTATCAACTTCCTGCGTATAAATCATCTGTCCGCCACCCATCGGCTCTTTCTCTAAAACAACCACATCCAGACAGGCGCGCTTTGCGTAAACAGCTGCCGAAAGACCTGCCGGACCGCTTCCTATAATGACTAAATCGTACATGTTATTCCTCCTGATTTTCAAAAAAATCTATTTCATAAATAATGGCATTTTTATTCTTTCCTATTTTACCATACCCCTATACAATGCGCTATTTTCTTTTCTCCAATAATAACAAAATATGCTCCTTTTACAAAAATTTTACGTGATTCAGGGTTGAAAAATCCATTTACAAATGCTACCATAACCAAGGATTTAAATCCACAATCATAAAAATCTGAGTAATGGAGGTGAAATTCATGGACAGTAGCGATAGTTTTGGGCGAAGTAGACATTTGAATACCGATGCTTTTTTCACTGGCAAAATTATCGTTTTCACTGGAAAATGAATTTTGCCGATTCATGATGTTTAAAGCACCGGTAGGTGCTTTTTTTGTGCCTGAATATATAAAACTGTATACCTGAGCCCTTTTCTATTGTGCATATCCGCAGCATGATGTAGCTTTTGTTGCACATGATGACTGCACACAAGGAAAGGAGAATTCATATGAACAAGAAATATTTAGAGCTTACAAAGCTGATCCGAAGCAAACAGAATGACCATGAAATCTTAAAATGCTTATCTAATTATCACGAAAACGACATTGCCGATATGCTTACGGTTATGACTCCAAAAGAAAGGAAACGTATTTATACGCTTCTGGGGCCACAGAAAATTGCGGAAATCTTCGCATATCTGGATGAACCACAAATCTACTTTTCCGAACTCTCCGTCAAAGATGCCGCCAAAGTAGTTTCCCTGATGGATTCCGATGATGCCGTTGACGTCCTCGAAACACTCGACGATAAAAAGAAATATGAAATCGTGGAAAACCTGGACAAAGCTGCCATAAAAGATGTAAAAATGCTGCTTTCCTATGACGATGACGAAATCGGAAGCTGCATGACAACCAACTACATCTGCATTCCAAAGGGACTTTCCGTCCGTCAGGCAATGAGCGACTGGTACGTCAGGCCGGAACCAATGACAATATTTCAACCATTTATGTACTGGATGAATCCCTGAAATTTGCCGGTGCTATTGATCTGAAAGATCTTATTATTGCAAGAAAACATGATGTGCTTGACGATATTATCGTCCGCTCCTATCCATACGGTAACCGATCACGAAAATTGATGACTGCATGGAAAAAATCATGGATTATTCGGAAGATTCCATTCCTGTCCTGTCGCAGGACGGTCATATGCTCGGTGTTATTACATCCGAAGATATCGTAGAGATGGTTGACAATGAGATGGGGGAAGACTACGCAAAACTGGCCGGTCTCACCGCCGAAGAAGATCTCAAAGAAACCACTGTAACAAAGCATGAAAAAACGTCTCCCATGGCTCATCATCCTGCTGTTCCTCGGATGATCGTTTCCTCTGTTGTAGGTGTCTTTGAACATGTTGTGGCTGTGCTTCCGATTGTAATCTGTTTCCAGTCTCTTGTGCTTGACATGGCCGGAAACGTCGGTACCAGTCTCTGGCAGTTACCATCCGTGTCCTGATGGATGAAACACTCACCGGAAAACAAAAACTTTTCTTACTGGTAAAAGAAATGAAAATCGGTCTTTTAAATGGTGGAATCCTTGGTATTATGGCACTTGCACTGCTTGGCATCTACATCCACCTGTTTAAGGGATACACCTGGATCGGAGCATTTGGCATCTCTGGCTGCGTCGGCATCTCGCTTCTCGTGGCAATGGTGATCTCAAGCCTCGTAGGTACTGTGATTCCCATGTTTTTCCATAAGATAAAGATCGATCCTGCAGTAGCATCCGGTCCACTCATTACAACCGTCAATGACCTTGTGGCTGTTGTGACTTATTACGGTCTGGCATTTTTGTTACTGATCATGTAAAAATATAATCTCTGCACCATACTACCGAAAAATGCTGCCTGACAGCAATATTGTACAGGCAGCATTTCTATTCGGCAATTTCTAAGCTGCATAGGAGATATCGCTTACGCGAGATACCCCAGATAGAAAATCTATCCGCAGACGGATACCCTTTACTGAATAACCAGTTCTTCAATCGTCACATTTTTCTCTTTGTCAATGTCAAAAGCTTTAAGCACCGGCTGATCCATATCCATCAGGGAAAGAATCAGGTAATTGACCGTCGGATCATATGCCAGACGCTTATCTTCCTCGGACGGACGTGACGGCGATTCCGGATGGGAATGCCAGTTGCCAAGCGGTACCAGCTTGTTTGCACGCATATCCTTGACGGCTGCTAGCTGATCCTTCGGGTTCATGGAAAAATGCTCATTGGTGTGATCCATATTTTCCAGAAGGTACACCTTCTCGATGATCTTTTTGTCACCGTCTTTGGTGCCTGCAATCAGACCACATGCTTCTTCCGGAAGGTTTTCCTTCGCATGAGCTAAGATTTTTTCATAGTCTGCTTTTTTCATGGTAAGCATAAAATTTTCCTCCTTACCTCTTTCAATGATCCGGGCACTCGATCTGCTCGTAATCAATCAGTTCTGTGATGGTCGGATGATCGCCACAGATGGCACACTTATGATCTGCCTTTGGCAGTTTGATCGTGTGGAATTCCATCTTTAACGCATCAAAAGTCAGAAGCTTTCCGGTTAAGAGATCGCCAACACCGATCAGGTACTTGATGGCTTCCATCGCCTGTAAGGATCCGATGACACCGCCCATTGCGCCGATGACACCTGCCTGCTTACAGGTCGGAACTGCATCCTTTGGTGGTGGATTCTTGAATACACAACGATAGCATGGTCCTTCTCCCGGAACATAGGTCATGAGCTGACCCTTGAACCGGATAATTCCTGCATGGGAAAATGGCTTCTTTGCCATTACACAGGCATCGTTGATTAAGAATTTTGCCGGGAAGTTATCGGTTCCATCAATGATGAAATCATAATCTTTAATGAGATCCATAATATTTTCGGAAGTAACGAACTCACGGTAGGTATTTACAGTCACATCCGGGTTCATTGCGTTCATGGTCTCTTTTGCAGATTTTACTTTTGCTTTTCCTACATCTGCGGTGCCGTGAATGATCTGACGCTGTAAGTTGGACAGATCAACTTCATCTGCATCGACAATACCGATGGTTCCCACACCGGCTGCGGCAAGATACATTGCTGCCGGTGCACCGAGTCCGCCCGCACCGATAATCAAAACTTTTCCGTTGAGGAGCTTTTTCTGTCCCTTCACACCAACCTCCTGCAGATGATGTGACGGCTGTAACGCTCCATCTGTTCATTGGTAAATGCCATTAGAAGCTTCCTCCTCCCATGAAGTATAAGAATTCAACTACATCGTTTTCCTTTAATGTTACGTTTGCAAGATCGTGATTTTCTACGAAATCATCGTTTACGGTAACGGTCACATATTCCGGATTTTCAACCTTCTCGTCAACAACGAGCTGTGCCAGCGTGGTTCCCTCTTTGATGTCTTTTACGTTTCCTGCAATTGTTACTTTCATCGGTAACTCCTCCTAAATATATTTTTTCACAATTTCTTCCAGTTCCGGTTTCTTAATCAGACCGCGCACACGCTCTGCTTCCTTTCCATCTTTGAAAAACAGGATGGTCGGAGAAACCATAACGGAATACTGTTCTGCCAGTTCCCCGTCAAAATTTGCATTGACTTTGACCACTTTTAAGCGATCCTCATAATCATCTTCGATATCGCCAAGAATCGGTGACATCTGTTTGCACGGAATGCAGGAATCGGAATAAAACTCCACCAGTACCGGTATAGAAGCCTGCAAAACCTCCGCTTCAAAATTATCTTTACTTACTCTTGCTGCCATGCGCTTAACCTCTCTTGTCTACTCTTCGAGTTTCTTTACAATAAGGTCATAAGTTCCATCTTCATTGTCGATCAGCTTTAATACCTGCTGTCCCTCTTCCTTGAAACTTCTCGGTACGTTCTGCACCGGCTCTCCATCATTCATATGTACGGAAAGCACCTGTCCGATCTCTAACTCTTCCATGGCCACCTTTGCTTGACAAACGTCATCGGGCAGACCACATCCGTAATATCTACAGTTTCATCAATTGTAAAATCAGCCATTGTATGCCTCCTTTATCTTCTCTTCAAATTTATCAAGTCCCACTCTCTCGAGTGTCATGCGGAAACGCTCTCCCGGATTGGCATTGTCATCAAAGAACTGGATTGCCGCATCGGTAATGCGGAATAACTGTTCCTCGGATGTCACAAGCGGAAGATACTTCTCGCCCTTGTATACGCGGTTTCCAAACAGTCCACCGAAAGATACCTCAAATGCAGGTGTCGCTTTCCATGCATCGGTCGGACAGGCCTTTACACAGCGTCCGCAGTTGTTACATTTTTCCTCATCGAGAACGATTTTCCGTCCACGGTGCTGATTGCATCCACGCGGCAGGTCTTCTCACAGATCCCACAGTTGATGCAGGCTGCTTCCTCCCATTCCACAATAGATGCACCCTTGATTCCGACATCATTTTCTTCTGCCTTTAAGCAGTTGTTCTGGCATCCGGTTACACCAAATTTAAACTTATGCGGAAGTTCTCTTGCAAAATAACGCTCATCCAGTTTTTTTGCAATATCATAACTGTCAATATTTCCACTAGGGCATACCGCCGATCCCTGACAGGCTGTAATCGTACGGACACGCGGTCCACACACACCCGGCTTACATCCCCCGGTTGCCAGCACTTCCTTAACTTCTTCTACATCGTCAAGTTTGATAAATGGGATTTCCACACTCTGACGGGAAGTCAGATGTACGTGTCCGTCTCCGTATTTTTCTGCAACCTTTGCGATAATCTGTAAATTCTCTGCTGTAAGATTTCCGCCTACACAGCCAGCCGCAGGGAAAAATTATTTTTTTGTTTCTGGCGCATAAATCCGCCTTTTTTCAATGTAGCATAATCAACAGCCATTACTCTCTCCTTTAAACCTTGTGTATTTTTCTTTGTTTATCCGGCGGTATTTTGGATTGCTGCTGTAAAATCCTGCTTCAGATCTTCGATATCCTCAATACCGACACTTATTCTTATCATATCATCAAATACGGCGGCGTCAATCTTTTCCTGCTCGGTTGAGTGTGCCGCCAGTGTGGATTCCGGATGTACGATCAGTGTCTTGGTATCTCCGATGTTGGATACGATCTGCGGAATGGTCAGCGCATTCATGATTGCAAAAGCGCGTTCCTTGCTTCCCACGCGAATGGTTAAAATTGCTCCAAATCTTCCATCCAGCAACTGCTTTGCCACACCGTTCCACGGACTCGACGCAAGTCCCGGATAGTTTACGCTGATTCCCGGAATGGTTTCCAGATAAGCCGCAAGCTGCATTGCGTTGTCACACGCCCGCTCCATACGAAGCCCCAGTGTCTCCATACCAAGCAGATTATAGTATGCAGTCTGCGGCGCCATACAGGCTCCCATGTTGCGGAACAATCCGTTTCTCAGTTTTGCAGTAAAGGCAAATTTTGCAAACTTTTTATAGTCTTTCATGCCCGGATACCGCTCCAGATCCCATTTGAATCTTCCCGCATCGGTGATCACACCACTGATGGCACTGCTGTTGCCGTTGATGTATTTGGATGTGGAATTGATCACGATGTCTGCGCCAAGTTCGAGCGGACGAACGAGAAACGCGGTAGCTACCGTATTATCGATCATGAGCGGAAGATTGTGCCGCTTTGCGATCCCTGCAAGTGCCGGGATGTCGGTCACATCCAGCTTTGGATTGCCAATCGTCTCCGCGAAGATGACTCTCGTCTTATCCGTGATCTTGGATTCGAGATCTGCAGATCATTCGTATCTGCAAAAATTGTTGTAATCCCAAACGCTTCCAGATCGTGGTAAAGATCAATCGTTCCTCCATACAGGCTGGTGCTTGTGATGATCTCATCACCACTTCCTACGATATTCAGAAGGGCATTGGTAATTGCCGCCATGCCGGATGCACAGGCAACGGATGCCACACCTTTTTCCAGAACCGTCATGCGTTCTTCAAATGCTGCGATGGTCGGGTTATTGATTCTTGTGTAAGAATATCCAGCAGCTTTGTTGTGAAACAGCTTCTCATGCTGCTCTGCCGATGGCTGAAAGAAAGCACTGGACTGGTACACCGGGGTAAGTGTGGCTCCGGTCACCGGATCTCCGGTTTTTGTACCATGTAGTAGTTCTGTGTTGAATCCCATTTCATTTCCCCTAATTCATACTTATCTAATAGGTTTAATATGTTATAGTTAATATACCGCAATCATACCCTATTGTCAACCTTTTATTTCCACTTATTTTTCCATCAAAAAATCCCCGCTGGTTAAAACCAGCAGGGATTCCATTCTCATAATAAAATGATTATTCTGTCCAGTGCTCATCCTTAAATACGATGCGGCGGTAAGTCTCAAAATCAACCCACTTATTAAAGAAGTTCTCAGAGATCTCACTGCCCTCTGCGGAAAGCTCCTTCTTGAACGCATCCACATCTGCGGCACTTGTTACATGAACTGCAAATCCACGGCCGTTGATGATAGGCACATCGTTGTATGCAAAGTCAGCAAGCGGAATAATTGCAGTAACCTTCTGGTCACGGATGGATACCGCTACCTGCTCACGCAGAACAACCACATCAAAGCTGTCCGGATACTGATACGTCTCACCCTTGACCGGAATCACATCACCGATCGTGTAAGTTTTATCGGAAGGCTGTACCTTAAAGACGTTCATAGCCTCAAGGTCATAGTAATATTCCTCGAAGATATCTCCGTTTGCCTTGAGATTTCCGTGGGCAATGCGCATTTTAAGTCCTTGGTCTCATCGAGCGTTGGATTTTCCACAACACCACATGCGGAGGTCATGTTGGAAATACGGTCGATCAGGATCAGTTCTCCCAATGTCTTATGCTTTGCAAAAGCATCAATGACGATCTCTTCCTGCAATACCAGATCGCAGACCGCAATCTCGTTCTTGCGCAGGCGGCCAACCGGAATAAATTCACCGGTGTTGACATCAATCTTGTACTGGATATTCTTTAAGATACCCGGAATCGTACGTGTACCGAGTTTTACGAGATAATCTTTGCCGACGGTCAGTTCCTCATCGTCCATCCAGAGGATTGTTGCGGTAAATTTCTTGCTGACCGGAAGCTTCGTATCTTTTGCGAGAACACATCCGCGGGATACATCCACTTCCTTGTCAAGCTGGATGGTAACTGGACGGCCTGCATCTGCAGTCTGTGCATCTTTATCTCCGACTAAAATGCTCTTTACTTTTGCATGCTCATTGCTTGGCAGAGTCACGATTGTATCACCGACCGATACAGCGCCACTCTCGATCTGTCCCTGGAAACCACGGAACGTGTGATCCGGACGGCAGACACGCTGTACCGGCATATAGAAGCCTTCCTCCTGCTTCTTTTCGCTCACATCGATATTCTCTAAGTAAGCAAGCAGTGGCTCCTGCGTGTACCATGGCATATTGTCGGAATGGGTGGTGACATTGTCACCCTCGGTTGCAGAAACCGGAATGATCTTGACACTTGCTAAATGCAGTTCCTTGGAAAGTTCCTGAATCTGGTCAACGATCTCCTTAAAACGATCCTCGCTGTAATCGACAAGATCCATCTTATTTACAGCAAATACAAAGTAACGGATTCCCATCAGTGCACAGATTCTGGCATGTCTTCTGGTCTGTACGAGCACGCCCTGCTTTGCATCCACAAGGATAACGCAAGGTCTGCAAAGGAAGCACCGACTGCCATGTTTCTTGTGTACTCCTCATGTCCCGGAGTATCTGCCACGATAAAGCTTCTCTTTTCGGTTGTAAAGTAACGGTATGCCACATCAATGGTGATACCCTGTTCACGCTCTGCCATCAGTCCGTCCAGAAGGAGGGAGTAATCGATTGCGCCGCCGCGACTTCCTACTTTGGAATCCAGCTCCAACGCTTTCTCCTGATCTGCGTAAAGCAGTTTGGAATCGTATAAAATATGTCCGATCAGTGTGGACTTTCCATCGTCTACACTACCGCAGGTAATAAATTTCAATAATCCGCTCATTTTAGAAATAACCCTCCCTCTTTCTTCGTTCCATGCTGCCGGCTGCCTCGTTGTCAATGACACGGGTGGTCCGCTCAGACTCTACAGCACTCAAGGTCTCGTCAATAATCTCATCTAATGTGGTCGCGTTGGATTCGATTCCACCGGTCAGTGGATAGCATCCCAAGGTACGGAAACGCACATTCTTGTATTCAATTTTCTCACCCGGACGAAGTTTCAGACGATCATCATCCACCATGATAATCTGTCCGTCACGCTCAATCACCGGACGCTTTGCTGCAAAATACAGCGGCACGATATCGATGTTTTCTCTCTTTATGTACTCCCAGATATCCGTCTCAGTCCAGTTGGAAATCGGGAACACACGAATACTCTCACCCTTGTTGATCTTGGAGTTATAAAGTTTCCACATCTCCGGTCTCTGGTTCTTCGGGTCCCATGCATGATTCTCATTACGGAAAGAGAAAATTCTCTCTTTTGCACGGGATTTTTCCTCGTCACGACGTCCGCCGCCGAATGCTGCAGTAAATCCGTATTTATTCAACGCCTGTTTTAATGCCTGTGTCTTCATGATGTCGGTGTACTGGCTGCCGTAATCAAACGGATTGATGCCACGCTTTACACCGTCCTCGTTGATATACTCGATCATGTTAATCCCAAGTTTCTTTGCCGTCTCATCACGGAACTGAATCATTTCCTTGAATTTCCATGTCGTGTTCACATGTAAAAATGGGAATGGCGGCTTCTCCGGATAAAATGCTTTCATGGCAAGATGAAGCATTACCGAACTGTCCTTTCCTATGGAATAAAGCATTACTGGTTTTTCACACTCTGCCGCTACCTCACGGATAATGTAGATTGCTTCCGCTTCGAGTGCATCAAGATGAGATAATTGACTCATGATCTTCCTCCTTAATATTTATTCGAATCCTTTTTATTCACAACAATTGTTTCTATTGTACCATCTGTTTTTTTAATTCGCCAGTGTAACAGATCTCCTTCCGTATGAACGGTCATCTGGCTTCCCATGCCGCCGATGTCGGCACCCAGGTAATAGGAAATTGCCTCAAACGGACACTCCTTGATACAGGAGGCGCATCCCCAGCAGTCCTTCGGATACCGGATCACGGCTTTTTTGTCTTCGCCGCGCACGATCAGGCTTCCCGGACAGACATCCAGACATTTTCCACATGCCCTGCATTTCATGGAATCAATCGCGATGCTCATAGGTTTCTCCTCCTTTCACCAGATCTCTGCGGATCATCGTAATCTGATCCCCGTTCTTTTTCGAGTTTACATAGCAGAGCCATGCATCACTCTTCTCCGGATAATCCAGATTCTCCGCGAAACTGTGCCAGCGTGTCTCCTTGCGTGCACGCAGATGTGCGATCACAGTCAGGCACACGGTCAGGCGTTCTTTCAGCTCATAGATAAACATCAGTTCATGCATATCGGCTGCCGCAAGTCCTTTTGCAAGGATCTGCAGTTTCTTTATTTTTTCTTCCGCCATGGCAAGCTGCTTTTCGTTGAACTGGTAATGGGTTCCGATTCCGCCTGCATACTGGTCCATGACTTTCTGCATGGCTTCCTCGAGTTCCTCAACGGTAAATGCCGGGTCCTGCTTTGTGAGAAATGCATCATACTCGGCAATTTTATTTTCAAGAACCGCTTCTTCATCAGAAGCCGCCGTATCTGCACCTGTTCTTCGTTTAATTTCTGCACGATGGAATGGGCTGCGATCTCGCCCTCCACCAGTGCGCCGGTTACATATTTCTGTGGACAGCCGCCTGCCACATCTCCGGCAGCATAGAGTCCGTGGATCGTTGTCTCGCGTTCGGTATCTACCAGTAACCACTGGCGGTATGACCACCTACGATGTACGGCTCAGTTCCCTCAATTTCCACGTTCTGCTCACTTGGATTTTTCCCGGATTCCACCCACTTGAGGGTCTGTCCCGGCGCCATGTTTAAGTATGCTTTTAAGAGCGATTCATCCTGCTCTGCGGAGATGCCCTCGGTGCGAAGATAACATGGTCCGCGTCCCTGTACATTTTCTTCAACAGTTCCGTACACACGCTGGGAAGTAGTCAGACCGTATTTTGTCTCATACACTTCTCCGTGTGCGTTGATCTGCTTTGCTCCGACACCCTGTGCAATCGTTCCGGTCGGAGCGATCGTATCTTTACAGCGCAGGGCGATAAAGCGCATCTCAAATGTGGTCATCTCGGCTCCGGCTTCCATTCCCATGGCATATCCGGCACCGGTGTTAAACGGCGGATACCACATTTTATGACGGGAAAAACCCGGATTGTTCGGGCGGTAAAGTCCTGCGGCTCCTCCGGTTGCGATCAGCACTTTTTTTGCGCGGATCTCGTAGGCCGTACCGTCTGCAATGGAAAAACCGACGGCTCCTTCGATCTTATTATTGTTTACCAGATAATCGGTAATGTTTAACTGGTTGATGACGGTCACATCGTCTAATTTGCTGACAGCATCTGCAAGAAGCGGCTTGAAGTTTTCGCCGTTGATCTTGATATTGCGGTTTCCTCTTGCCACATACTCGCCGTTTTCATCTTTTAAGATGACCAGACCAAGCTGTTCCATTTTGGCGGTCACACGGTTGAGTCCTTCGGACATGGTCAAAAGCAGATCCGGCCGGACGATGCCGTCGGCATCTTTTGTGGCGTAGTCACGTAATCCTGCGGAACATGACCTTTGGTGATATAGGCATTGAGCGCGTTGACTCCGGCTGCCAGACAGCCGCTGCGCTTGATGTTGGCTTTTTCTGCTATGATTATGGAATAATCGGATTGTTCACGGATGGTCATTGCCGCGTAGCAGCCTGCTGTGCCGCCGCCGATGATGAGGACATCCGTATGGAGTATTTTTTTTTCCCTCGATTTTCATAAGTAATCCTTCCTTGTGATTAAATGTAGAAGACCTCGCCTTCCTGCATTTCCTTATTTTCTACAAGATAGGTCTGGTTTTCATCAAATATATACAGGCGGTAAATTAAGACATATACCTGTTCTCCAATTTCAACCGGATCTTTTTCAAGTGAGCGCTCGGTGACGATCGGGATACCTCCCACATCAACGACAACATCCAGATGATTTCCTCGGAATATCACATCTTTTACGATTCCACGCTCGGCGGCACTCATGTGCTGCGGTGGCTCGCTTCTGGACATGCGGACAAATTCCGGACGGATAACTGCGTGGGTTGCGCCCTCGACCGGATCAAATCCAAGCAGACGCTCATAATGCTCTACGATCGAGGAACGGCCGATAAACTGTGCCACGAACGGGGTGTCCGGTGATTTATAAATTTCCATCGGCGTTCCCATCTGCTCGATATGTCCATGGTTTGTGATGATAATCTCATCGGCCACCTCGACGGCTTCATCCTGATCATGGGTGACAAAAATGCTTGTAATGCCAAGCTTTACAACCATCTCGCGAAGCCAGTTGCGAAGTTCGGTGCGGACTTTTGCTCGATTGCCGCAAACGGCTCATCGAGAAGAAGTACCTGCGGATTCGGTGCAAGTGCGCGGGCAAATGCCACTCGCTGACGCTGCCCGCCGGACAACTGGTTCGGATAACGCTTTTCCATTCCGCTTAATCCGGTCAGTTCCAACAGTTCGGTCACGCGCTTTTTGATTTCTTTTTTCGGCACCTTGGCAAGTTCGAGGCCAAAAGCTACGTTGTCGTAGACGGTCATATAACGGAACAATGCATAGTTCTGAAATACAAAACCGATGCCTCGTTTTGCCGCCGGCACATCGTTGACACGCTGCCCGTCAATATAGATATCGCCACTGTTTGGTGTCTCAAGCCCCGCGATCATGCGAAGCAGTGTGGTCTTTCCGCTTCCGGAAGGTCCAAGCAGTGCGACTAATTTTCCTTTTTCAATGCCAAAGCTGACATGGTCGGAAGCCCGGAAGTTTCCGTAATTTTTACAAATATCTCTCATTTCCACGTACATAGCCTGACTCCTTACTGTATCCCTTTACTGTTTTTACTTCTATATTCAAAAATGTTTCTAAGTATCAGCACGATCACCGCAATAATGACCAGAATGGAAGATACCGCAAACGCGGAGGTGATGGAAGTATCTGTCCCCGACATATATAAGGCATCAATCTCGAGCGGAAGCGTAAAGGTCTGTCCTCTTGTCTTGGACAGTGCATTGACTGCTCCAAACTCGCCCAACGCACGCGCCGTACATAAAATGATACCATAGATCAGTCCCCATTTCATCTGCGGAAGGGTAATTTCCGGAAATGGTAATCCGTTTGCCCCCATAAGCGCCGCCGCCTCTTCCTCATCCTTTCCCTGTGCATTTAAGATCGGATGATCTCACGCGATACAAACGGGAAAGTGACAAAAAATTGTGGCAAGCACCACACCCGGTAACGCAAACGTAATGCGGATGTTTGTTCCGAAAAACTGGTTGATCGCCCGGATTGCCGGATACGTCCAGCCGAGTCGTCCGAAGGTCATCAAAAAGGCAAGACCTACAATGACGGGAGAGATCGAAAACGGGATATCGATCAGCGTGGCAAGCACCTGTTTCCCACGGAAAGAAAACTTTGTCAGAAGCCATGCCGCCATGATTCCGAAAAACGTATTGACAATTACCGCGATCACAGTTGCAAGCAATGTAACCAAAAGAGCCGAACGCACATATTCGGTTGTGACCGCCTGTATGTAAAAAGCAAATCCTTCTTTCAACGCACTAAAGAGAATCGAAAACAGGGGAAGAATCAGCATAACAAATATGAAAAGAACGCTGATGGCTATTAAGATGTATTTCGTACTTTTCTTTTGTTCCATAAAAACGAACTCCCTTTCTTAAAATGAATTGGTTGGTTCCCTGTTGCACTTACACATTGTTGGTTCTGGCTGCCTGTTTCATCTGTACGATATTCACAGCAAGCAGTAAAACAAACGATAAAATCAACATTACCAGCGCGATTGCCGTGGCACTCGCATAATCAATATACCCAAGCTTCTGCATGATCACATAGGAGATCACCTGCGTATGTTCCCTTGCACTGTTTCCGGATATGTAAATGACACTTCCGTACTCACCAATCCCTCTGGCAAAGGCAAGCCCAAATCCGGTTAAAACTGGTGGCATCATCTCCGGCAGAAGCACTCTGCGGAAGGTCTGAAACCGGTTGGCTCCAAGCATAAATGCCGCTTCCTCATACTGTCCGTCGAGTTTTTCGAGCACCGGCTGCACGGCACGGATGACAAACGGAATTCCGACAAACACCAGTGCAATGACCAGTCCCAGATGTGTGTAGGATACTTTGATGCCAAGTTTTGCAAGCGGAGCCCCGAGGATTCCGTTTTCGGAATACATTTTAGAAAGTGTGATACCTGCTACCGAAGTCGGCAGTGCAAACGGAAGCTCAATACAGCCATCGAGGATACGTTTTCCCGGAAACTCATATCTTACAAGCACCCAGGCAATGATCACACCGAACACACTGTTTATAAGTGCCGCAATAAACGAACATCCGATGCTGGTCGCAAATGCATGCCGCACGGTCGACTTCGTGATCAGGGACCAGAACTCTGCCGGACGCAGTTTTAATGCGGAAACCATCACAGATGCCAGCGGGATCAGCACAATCAGGGAAAGCATTGTCACTGTAATTCCCAATGTGAGGTGATACCCCGGTATCACACGTACTTTTTTTGTCTTATTCGTTGCCGTAGATTCATCAAACATTGCTCCATCGTCAAAATAGTTCTTATATGCTTCTTTCCAGCCGCCGTAATCTTTGATCGTATATAATTTCACATTCAGGTCAAAACGGTCGGAAAATTCCTTCAGAATTGATTCATTGCTCGGACGGTAACCATACTCTGCCGCCAGCCGCTGCGCATCATCGGTGTACAGATAATTCAAATATTCCCTGCTGACTTCCTGCGTGCCGTTGGCATCCGCATTGTCATCCACAATCGCCACACTCGGCTGTGCCAGAATACTGACACTCGGCGTAATCATCTCATATTCATCCGGATAACTTTTCATCGTGGTAATTGCCTCATTTTCCCACGCGATCAGCACATCCCCTTTCTGGTTTTCCACAAACGTGGTTGTGGAACCGCGCGCTCCTGAATCCATGACGGAAACCTGCGAGTAAAGTTTCTGCAGAAATGCTTTCTGTTCCTTCTCATCATCGGTCTGCTCCTTTATATAGGAAAGTGCCGCTAAAAAGTTCCAGCAGGCACCACCACTGCTCTTCGGGTCCGGGGTGATGATCTCAACCTTTTTGTTCACCAGATCGTCCCAGTCTTTGATCTGTTTCGGATTGCCTTTCCGGACGAGGAAAACAATCGTCGAAGTGTATGGGGAACTGTCATCGGCAAATTCCTGTTCCCAGCCTTTTTCAATCAGTCCGGTCTGCTCGATCAGTGTGATATCATGCTCCAGTGCCAGTGTAACAACATCAGCATTGCATCCTTCCACAACAGAGCGTGCCTGTGCACCGGAACCTCCGTGGGATTGAATAATATCCACTTCTTTTCCCGTTTTTTCCTTATAATATTTCTCAAACAGCGGATTATATGCTTCATAAAATTCTCTTGTCGGATCGTAGGAGACGTTGGTGATTGTCCGTACATGACTTTTTTTGCTTCCGCATCCGGTACATCCAATCAACAGAATTGCCGCCATGGACAGTACCGCTATTTTCTTTACCATTGAAAATGATTTTCGCTTCATGTTTCCGCCTCCCTTGACTTTCGTTTATCATACCCCTTAATTCCTATCATGTCAATAGGTATTGTAGGAATAATTTTCCTTTCTTTCTACGGTACCATGGAAAGATTGAATTTTGCTTGAATCTCAATGCCGGGATTTTTCTCTTACATAATGACATGGTAATAAATTTTCAAAAAGTTTTCCGGATTTATTGGCACTTGAACAAATACGTTGAATACTCTATAATAAGTAGAAAACCTGTGCTCTGCGGTACATTTTTGATGTATCCCAATCGCATCTGGCTTCTTATTACACATTACGAGGAAATTTTATGAAAAAAAATACCCTGCGGTATTCCCTTCTGCTGCTTCTGACTGCAGCTATCTGGGGATTTGCCTTTGTTGCACAGAGTGTTGGAATGGACTATGTGCAGCCTTTTACCTTTACTGCTGCCCGCTCACTGATCGGAGGGATCGTGCTGCTTCCGTTTATTTTTATCCGGGCGCAGAAAGCCGGCCGGACTTCTGAGGAAAAATCCGCTTCCTGGAAACAGGCACTGCCCGGAGGCATCATCTGCGGTGTTCTGCTGTGTATCGCATCGAACCTGCAACAGATCGGTATCCAATATACGACCGTTGGAAAAAGCGGGTTTATCACAGCAATGTACATCGTGCTTGTTCCGGTACTCGGTATACTTTTTCACAAGAAAACCGGTATCCGCGTGTGGATCTCTGTAGCACTTGCTGTATGCGGACTGTATCTTTTATGTATGACCGGAGGTCCTTTCGTCTGCAGCGCGGAGATCTGTATACACTCTGCTGTGCGCTCATGTTTTCCCTGCAGATTCTTGCCGTGGATCACTATGCACCGATTGCGGATAATGCGATACTGGCATGCATCGAATTTTTCACCTGTGGCATCTGTTCCCTGATCCCGATGTTTTTGCTGGAACAGCCACGGATACATCTGATTCTTGCGGCATGGCTGCCGATCCTGTATGCAGGCATACTCTCCAACGGTGTGGCCTACACTCTGCAGTTTTTTGCACAGCGGGGACTTCCTGCCTCTACAGCCTCTCTGCTAATGAGCACGGAATCCGTGTTCTCGCTTCTGGCAGGTTTTCTCATCCTGCACCAGATGCTGAACGGTCGCGAGCTTGCCGGATGTGTACTGATGTTTGCCGCCATTATTCTTGTACAAATAAAAGGAAAAGAAAAGGAGTCGATTAATTCATGAAAAATATCATTGAAAACGAAGTCGGGGCCATCCTGACAGATATCCTTGACGATTATAAAAAAGGACGCGCGGTTGATAAGATGGATATCTACAACCAGCCGGATAAAACCGAAATTATGGACATTCTTGACCGTCTGTTTTCCATTGTTTATCCGGGATTTTTCCGCGATAAAACCCACAAAATCTACAATATTGAACACAGTGTGTCTACCATGATCGAAGATGTAATGTTCCACCTGAACAAACAGATCTGTGTTGTCTTAAAATATACAAAAGAATTTGGGGACAATGAGGAAGAAAAACTGGAACAGTTTGCACAGAAAGCAACCGTTTCTTTTATGCGGCGGATTCCAAAAGTCCGTGAATACCTGGAGACAGATCTGCAGGCTGCCTATGACGGTGATCCTGCTGCCCGCAGCAAAGATGAGATCGTATTTTCTTATCCGGGACTTTATGCCATCACGGTATACCGTCTGGCGCATGAGCTGTTTCTGCTTGGTGTTCCGCTTATCCCGCGTATGATGACGGAACAGGCACACAGCAAAACCGGTATCGACATCCATCCGGGTGCAACCATCGGCAAATATTTCTTTATTGACCACGGTACCGGCATCGTGATCGGTGAAACAACCATTATCGGCTGCCATGTCAAACTGTATCAGGGCGTTACACTTGGTGCCCTTTCCACCAAAGGCGGTCAGAAACTGCGCGATGTGCGTCGTCATCCAACCATCGGCGACAATGTAACAATCTACTCCGGTGCTTCCATCCTCGGTGGGGAAACTGTCATTGAGGAGGGGGTTGTAATAGGTGGTAACTCATTTATTACCCAGTCCATTAAAAAAGGCACCAAGGTCAGTGTCCGCAACCAGGAACTGATCTACCACAGTGGTGATGAATCGCTTCACCACAAAGAACAGGATGAATCCTGGTTTTACATTATCTGATAGTTACAAAAGGGGATTTTATGGATACAAAAGCTTTCCGGGAAGGATTTCGCGATGGCATTCCCATCGGACTTGGATACCTCGCTGTTTCTTTCTCTTTAGGTATTTCTGCAAAACAGGCTGGTCTGACTCCGCTTCAGGGGTTCGTGACCAGCTTTCTGGAAAATGCATCGGCCGGCGAATACATCGCATTTACTCTGATCGGTGCCGGTGCCACATATATTGAACTGTGTCTGATGACAATCATCGCCAATGCACGCTATCTTCTGATGAGCTGTGCCATGAGCCAGCGGTTTTCACCGGATACCCCTATGATCCACCGGTTTCTTGTCGCATTTGACCTGACGGACGAGCTGTTCGGCATTGCCATCGGGCGTCCCGGATATCTCAATCCCTACTACAGTTACGGTGCGTTTCTTGTCGCACTTCCGGCTGGTCTATCGGAACCGCCGCCGGTGTCATCGCCGGCAATCTGCTGCCGGGTGATATGGTAAAAGCACTCAGCGTTTCTTTGTTTGGTATGTTTCTTGCAATCATCATCCGCCTGCCAGAAAGGACAAAGTCGTGCTGGTGTTGATCATCATCAGTTTTGCAGCGAGTTATCTTTGCAGCCGTCTCCCGGTCATCCGTGACATTTCCAGCGGAACGCGCACGATCATCCTGACACTGATCATCGCAGGAATCGCCGCATGGCGTTTCCCTCCGCAGACGGAGATCACTCCGGAAAATGCTGACGCACAAAAAGAACAGGGGGCGGACGTATGAGTGGAAACATTTATATCTACATTGCCATTGTAGCGATCACCAGTTATCTGATCCGCGTGCTTCCGCTGACGCTGATCCGCAAGCCGATCAAAAACCGGTTTATCCGTTCTTTCCTGTATTATGTACCTTATGTCACACTTGCGGTTATGACCTTTCCGGCAATCATTGATGCCACAGCCACACCGCTTGCAGGAGCGCTTGCTCTAATTGCCGGCATCTTTATGGCATGGAAAGGACTCGGACTTTTCCCGGTTGCGATCGCCTGCTGCATCATCGCTTACCTTGGTGGACTGATTTTTTAATCAAAAAATGCCTGCATCATTTTTTGATCCAGGCATTTTTTCTATCCCCAAAGTGAAAATAAAAATACTACGATTCCAAGAATAACAAGAATCACACCCGTCACACGGTTCAGCGTTTTCGGTGTGGCTTTATTTGCAAATACCGCAGCAATTCTCGCCCAGATCAGGTAAATACCACACATAAAATAAATACCATCCAATCCGGCTGTCCACCTATGGCAAAATGTGAAACTGCACCTGTAAATGCAGTAAATGCCATAATAAATACGCTGGTTCCGACCGCTGTCTTCAGTTCATACCCAAGTACAGAAGTCAGGATAAGAAGCATCATCATGCCGCCGCCAGCACCGACAAATCCACAGATAAATCCGATACAGATACCGCTTATTACCGACTGGATGGCACGCTTTTGTGGGATACCCCCTGCATGGTCTCTTTGGTTGTCATAACCGGGCGAACAATAAATTTGATACCAAGTAAAAATGTCATAAAAACAGAAAAATTTCCATCGTGTGATGGTACAAGACTTGAAACATAGCTTCCTACCACGGTAAATGCAAG
>ENA-OQCE01000455-OQCE01000455.1-human-gut-metagenome-genome-assembly--contig:-NODE-455-length-19669-cov-3.037253_pt1 | contig 19669 bp, 30 predicted proteins | sample MGYA00242495_ERZ504572 | MGnify/ENA primary metagenome ERZ504572 (study PRJEB26092, sample SAMD00036228) | human gut metagenome | host: Homo sapiens | study: EMG produced TPA metagenomics assembly of...
GTTTGATCACTTTAATTGTAGAGGATTTGAGTGCATATGCCTATTTTTTTATTGAAAAAAAAGTAGGCGCTGAGAGGACACGCATCTGGACGGTCACTTTAGCGCCCCAAAATAAATTATAGAACCTAAAAAAGCGGCAGGAAATATGTGAAGATTTCCTGCCGCGTCTGATGTTACCCGCGCTTGCGGAAGCGGGCAAAGAGATTGACCGGATGGTCGGAACAAAAGGGATAATCGGGAACGGATTCAAGGACTTTGGCTTTTGCCGCTTCAAGGTCATGGAAGACTTGCCACTTGGCGTCAATCTGGGCTTTTCCCGATAGGCGCAGGAGATAGGAGGGATGGAAGGTGGCAATGGCGTCAAAGCTTGGTTTGTCCGGAACCATTGGCCTCGTTCCTTGGTGATGCGGGCCTCGGGACCTTTGAAGTATTTGAGGCTACGCCGCCCAAGGCAATGATGACTTTGGGCGCAATAAGGCGCAGCTCCTCGTCAAGGATGCGATGGGCGCAGAAAGCGGCTTCTTCCGGCGTTGGTGTCCGGTTGTTCCTAGGCCGGCACTTAATGACGTTTGTTGTAAGGACATGGTCCCGTGTGATTTTGACGGACCAGAGCGCCTTATCCAGGAGCTGTCCGCTGGGGCCGATAAGGGGACAGCCATAGTCATCCTCGACGCCGCCTGGTCCTTCGCCGACAATGAGAGGGGACTGTGGGGATCCCCAAACCAGCCAACCGGAGCAATACAGTCACCGCGCAGGGGACAGGCTGTACAATCTTCCATTTTTCTTTGGAGTATGTCCAGTTCTTCCATCCAAAAGACCTCCTTATTTACGCAGGCATTCGTTGGCTGGGACCCGTTTCAGGAAAATGCCCGCAACAAGTCCCGTAAAGATACCTGTGGGAATTCCAATGCCGATGAGAAAGGGCAGGTAGCTCACAAGGGCTGTGCTCTGCATGAGCACCATGGCCGCAAGGATTTGACCGCAGTTATGGGTGAAGGCACCGAGGACGCCAACGCCGACGCTGGAAAACCAATCCTTCTGGACGCAAGGGCCATGAAAAGAAAACTCAGGACAGCACCGGCAAGTCCAATGCTGAAGCCTGGGGAAAAAAGGCCGGTAAAAAGGAGGCCTGTCAAAAGGATCCTCGCTGCAAGAAAAAGGGCCGTCCGTTTCGTTCCGTAGAGGTAGAGGACGATGATGGTCACGGCATTGGCAAGGCCCAAATGGGCTCCCGGCAAAGGCAGCAGGTAGCTACGGTTGATTCGGCAAATCGCAGGGCAATGGCGGCTGCCAAAAGGATCCCAAGCTGGGTCAGGTCGTGGGCGCTGAACCCCTTAGCGGAGGATGGCATCATGTTCACGCTCCTTTGCAGCACTTTGGAGGGTCAGAAGCACCTTTTCCGGGACGCAGGCAATGGTCTCTCCCGGTTTCTGGATCCGGCCTTCCTTAATGCAGATTTTATCGGGGCAGGGTGATGATTCGACCCAAGCTCCATCCTTATTATAGACGATGACCATCTGTCCGTCATCCACATCAATGGTCAGTTTCGTATCAGCCGTAACTTTTCCCAGATCCACGCGCTTGATGACGGCCCGATCCTTTTGGATGACCAGTTCTTTATGGGTTCCCTTCTGGGTCATATTGATGAAGAGGAAGCTGAGTACGGCTGCAAGAGCCATGACGGCAATGAGCGTCCATCATTTTTGCGCATGAAAACCTCCTTTATTGACCTTGGACGAAAAGGTCCTTGAGTCCGCTGGAAATGTGGAGCGTTCCGTCCAGGTCCTGATAGACCATTTCAAGGGACGGATTGTTTTCAACAAGGGTCATGGCGTCCTTAGGTGTCATGACAAAGAGCAGGGTGGAATAAAAATCTGCCAAAAGGCCGATTGGGTAACGACTGTAACGGAATGGGCATTGCGGCTGGGCCAGCCCGTCTGCGGATTGAGGATGTGATGGTAGCGGACGCCGCTTACTTCGTAATAGCGCTGATAGTCGCCGCTTGTTGCAATGGCTGTACCGGAGGAACCGAAAGGTTCCCAGGACCTTTTCCGGATCCTTCGGGTCCTGGATGCCGATGCGCCAAGGTTTGTGATCAGGCTTTTCCCCAAGGACCTTGATGTTGCCGCCGGCGTTGATGAGGGCGGTTTGGAAGCCGCCTTCCTTCTGGAGGACCTTGGCTGCTTCTTCCACGGCGTAGCCCTTTGCCACAGCTCCCAGGTCGATCTGGGTCCCCGGCATGAGGGTAAGGGTGCCCGTTGTTTCGTCGATCCTGACGCGGGAACCTTTGGTGAGGGTGAGAGCGTCAGCAATTTCAGCTCTGGAGGGCACGGTCTTTTTCTCTCGATTGTCGTTCCAGATCTTGATGACGGGTCCTAAGGTGAGGGAAAGTTCCTGATGGGGATGGCTAGCTGCGCTTTTTAGGATGGCAAGGAGGTGGGGGGCCGCTTTTTGGGGCCCCGTCCCTGCCTTTTCATTGATGGCATAAAGGTCCTTAGGACCATGGGGTGCGTAGGAATCCGTTTCATCAGCAATCTCTTGGAAGGCGGCAAAGGCCTTGTCGGTTGTACTTTTGAGGGTGTCCTCACTTTTCCCCGTTGTTTCAATGGTGACGATGGTATCCATCATGAAGCGTGTATCTTCATGATGGATGGTGCTGTTTTGGTCTTGAAAAAAGCAGCCTTGAAGAAACAGGCTGCTTAAAAGAATCATCCATATTTTTCTCATCATAGATCCATTCTTTTTGAAATGGCGCCTAGCTTACTGCTGGGCTTCTTGGTTGAGGTTTTCTGCCGTCTGGCAGGCAACACAGCCCACGGATCCGGTCTTTTTGCAGAAGGCTGGGGAGCTTCAAGCGGTGTGATCTTGACTAGGCACTTGCGCGGGCATTTTTGTACGCACAGTCCGCAGCCAACGCATTTATCGTAATCGATGACAGGGATGCTGCCATTGACACCGTCTTCCATGGTGATGGCTTGTTTCGGGCAGTTCTTTGCGCACAGTCCGCAGCTGATGCAGGAAACGCCGCAGTCAGTCATAGCGGCTTTGCCTTTTTCACGGTTGTTGCACTGGACCAGAACCTTGTTCGAAGCCTTCATCATTTCAATGAGGAACTGCGGGCACGTGGAGCACAGGCACCGCAGCCAACGCATTTATCATAGTCGAACTGGGGCAGGCCATTTTCTCCCATGGCCAGGGCGCCGAAGCTGCAGGCATCAACGCAGGCGCCACAGCCAAAGCAGCCAAAGTTGCACTGGCCAGGGCCGCCAGCGGTAGCCGCGGCGAGGAAGCAGTTCTTGACGCCTTCCCGTTTGTATTTGGCCGGGCGGTTTTCTTTGCACCCATTGCAGTGGAGACGGGGAATCATGCGGACGGCATTTTCGTCGTCGTCAGCTGCAAGGCCCATCACCGCTTTGATGGCCTTTTTGTTTTCGGCAGCACAGGCTGCACATTTCATGGCGCCTTCTTCTTGGCCGGCGACGATGGCATCTGCCATGCAGCACAGCCAGCATAGCCGCAGCCGCCGCAGTTGGCGCCCGGCAGGAGGGCTAGGATTTCATCCTTGCGGGGATCTTCTTCAACGGCCAGTTTCTTGCCGGCGATGGCAAGGATGGCACCGAAGACGCCGCCTAGGATGGCAATGATAATAACAGCAGTTCCATATCTTTCAGCTCCTAACTCAATGAATACCGCTCATTCCCATCATGGCGATGGACATGCAGGCGGCCGTAATCAAGGCAATCGGCAGGTTTCTCAAGCAGCTGGGGATCATATCCTCATTGAGCTTTTCGCGGATGCAGGAGAAGAGCAGGATGGCCATGGTGTAACCCAGGGACGTGCCGATGGAGTTGGCAACAGACTGCAGGAAGTTATAGTTGGATTCAACGTTGATAAGGGCGATACCCAGGATGGCACAGTTCGTGGTGATCAGGGCAGGTAGATCCCCATGGCCTTATGAAGGGCGGGCATCGTCTTTTTCATGAACATTTCAACGAGCTGGACCAAGGTCGCGATGGACAGGATGAAGACAAGGGTCTTCAAGTAGGTCAGATCGAAGGGGACCAGGATGAGGTGGTACAGGGCATAGGAAAGCATGGTAGCAAGAAGCATAACAAAGGTTACGGCTGCCCCCATGCCAAGGGAGTTATTGAAGTTCTTGGAAACGCCCAAGAAGGAGCACATGCCCAGGAACCGGGATAAGATGATGTTGCTGACGAAGATGGAACTGAATAAGATTCCAAAGATACTGTCTCCCATTAACGAGCATCTCCTTTCTGACGGAAGTAGTTAACCATAGCAAAGACGAAGCCCATGGTCAGGAAGCACCTGCCGGCAGGATGAAGATGAGGACCGGGGTGTAGGCACTGCCAAGCACGACATGACCAAAGAGTTTGCCGGAACCGATGAGTTCACGGAAGAGGGCAATGAGGCTCAGGGCGAAAGTAAAGCCAATGCCCATACCAATGGCATCAAGGGCGGAGGAAACAACGCCGTGTTTGCAGGCAAAAGCTTCTGCACGGCCCAAAACGATGCAGTTAACTACAATCAGGGGAACGAAGACACCCAGAGATTCATACAGGGCCGGAACAAAGGCGTTCATCAGCATTTCCAGGATGGTTACGAGGGATGCGATGACGACGATGTAAGCCGGGATATGGACCTGATCGGGAATGAGTTTCCGGATCAGGGAAATGATGATGTTGGAGAAGAACAGGACGAAGGTAAAAGCACAGCCCATACCGACCGCATTCTCCAAAGATCCGCTTGTTGCCAGGGAGGGACAAACACCCAGGAGCTGGACAAACAGCGGGTTTTCTTTAATGATACCTTTTGTCAAATCTGACAGCATGCCGATCAGCCTTTCCGTTAGCAAAATTCTTCATGTAGTGGTCGCGTGCCGCGTTAACGCCTGTAACGACCGCTCTCGAAGTGATGGTGGCAGCCGTGATGGCACGGATGTCATTGTCCTTCGTGGGATCTTGTTTGGTGACAACAAGGTCATTTTTCAGGGATTTTCCTTTGAACTGAGCCTGCCATTCCGGTTCGGTGCTGCGGGCACCCAGACCCGGGGTTTCCGAATGGCTCAGGACCTTGATGCCCGTAATGGTCCCTTTCTCGGCGTCGATGCGACCATGAGTTTGATCTTGCCGCCGTACCCGCTGGGATCGACAGTGTAGATATAACCGTTGGCTTTGCCGCCTTTACTGGATTTTTGGATATCGCTGATGAGGTCTCCCGGGGCCTTTTCCTTCTGGAGGTCGCCCAGGTCAGGGAGGACCTGCTTGTAAGCTGCTTTTGTATCAGCTTCATGCTTTTTGGCAATGATTTCCTTGGTCCCTTCATGAGCGCCGGCAACGAGGGCAACACTGGCAGCGCAGGTGATGAGAAGGGTGGATGTCAGTTTTACGAAGAAATTACTCATTTTTTGAGACCTCCTCCGAAGGATACGTTCCGGACGAACCGGTCAATCATCGGGGTGACCATGTTCATCATCAGGATGGAATAGCAGACGCCTTCGGTGTAGCTGCCACGCAGACGGATCAGGGAGGTCAGGACACCCAGGCCAATGGCATAGATGATCTTGCCTTTTTTGGTAATCGGGCTCGTGACCCAGTCAGTTGCCATGAAGAAGGCACCAATCATGAGACCGCCGGCAAACAGATGATACAGGGGGAAGGTGCTGGGATAGCCCATAACGGCACCGTACACACCCGTCAGGATGGCCACGGTGACGAGATAGAAGACAGGGATACGCCAATCAATGAGTTTCTTGTAGATGAGGTAAAGACCGCCAAGTACGAGGGCCGGTACACAGGTTTCACCGAGGGAGCCGCCGACATTGCCCCAGAAAAGGTTCATGAGGTCAGGAAGCTTGGCCGCACTGGCGGCACCGCCGGCCTGCCAGATCTTTTCCGTAGCCCGCATGACAGCAAGCGGGGTGGCTGTGCTGACTGCGTCGGAAGCAGCTGCTGTAGCCGGAAGAACCCAGTTTGTCATCTGCTGCGGGAAGGACGCTAGTAGGATGGCACGGCCGATGTGGGCCGGGTTGAAGATGTTGCAGCCCAGACCGCCGAAGACAGCCTTGCCGACAACAATGGCGAACATGCTGCCCATGGCCGCAAACAGGGGCGGCATGGAGGCTGGCAGGCACATCGCAAGGAGCAGGCCCGTCAGGGCTGCACTGCCGTCCTGTACGGTGTTGGGCTTGTGCATGACTTTATTGCAGATGGTTTCAAAGACAATGGCAGAAACAACACAAGTCACCATGACAATGGCGGCGCTCATGCGGAAGTAATAAACAGAAGCGATGATAGCCGGTACAAGGGCCAACATGACTTCTCTCATGGACTTGCCAATGGTCAGCCCGCAGTGCATATGCGGGGAGGAGGTGACAAGAACCAATGGCGTAGGCTCTTTAATAGGTTCCATAATCAATATCCAGTCCTTTCGCGTAATTATTTATCCAGTTTATAGAACGGGTTGTGACCGCCATGGCCTTTTCCCCTGATGAACTGTTTGCCCATGCGGATGTACTGGACCAGAGGAATGTGGGCAGGGCAGACAAAGGCGCAGGATCCACATTCGACGCAGGCATGGCAGGAGAACCGTTCTGCTTCTTCCAGTTCTGGCGTTTGACGGCTTGAACGATTTCCGTCGGTTCCAGCTTCATGGGGCAGGCGTCGACGCAGCGAGCGCAATGGACGCAGGGGCTGGGTTCGACATATTGAGCAAAAGGAGATTCGGAATTGAAGATAAGGACTGCACCGGACCATTTAGCAATGGGGTAATCGAGGCTCGGCGTGGAAAAGCCATCATCATCCCGCCGGAAATGAACTTGCCCGGAGTGCCTTTGAGTCCGCCGGCAGCCAGTTCCACGGCATCGCTGTAGAGCGTGCCCAGGCGGCAGATGTAGTTGCCCGGTTTATTGACGCCGTCACCGCTGATGGTCGTGACGCGTTCATATAGAGGAATGTTCTTTTTCACCATACGGTAGCAGGCAACCGCAGTCCCGACATTGTCGACGATGACGCCGACATCGGCAGGCAGTCCACGGTCAGGAACCGTACGACCGGTGGCCGCGTAAATCAGGTGTTTTTCGGAACCTTCCGGATACTTTTCTGCACAGACGCAGACTTCGATATTCGGTTCGGAAGCGACTTTTTCCTTAACAAGGGCGATGGCATCGGGTTTGTTGTCTTCGATGCCGATGATGCCTTTCTGGGCACCGGAGGCCATCATGAAATATTTCAGGCCTTGGATCATTTCATCAGCCCATTCGAGCATGATGCGATGGTCACCCGTAATGAAAGGCTCGCATTCGATGCCGTTTAACAGGATCGTGTCAATAGGACGGGCCCCTTCCTTCGGAGGCGCGTACTTGACCGCTGTCGGGAACGTTGCCCCGCCAAGACCGGCAGAACCGCCTTCCCGCAAGGCCGTGCGGATGACATCCGGCGTGATTTCCTCGTCGCTGCGTTCCTTGATGGTTTCGCAGGGCGTATCGAGTTTGTCGTTCTTGATGACGACGCACTGGGAAATTGTCCCTTGGGGCATGTAACGATTTTCAATGCGCAGGACCGTGCCGCTGACGCTGGCATGGATGTTGGTACTGACGAAACCGCCTGCCTCACCGATGACCTGACCTAGGGTTACCTTATCTCCTGCCTTGACGACCGGCTTGGCCGGTGCGCCGATATGCTGGGAGAGAGGAATGTAGACCATGTCAGGTGCGGGACATCTTTCGATGGCCACTTTGTCAGTCAAGGACTTGCTGGGAGGTACATGGACACCACCCATAAAAGTTGCTTCTTGTGTAGACATGTAGTTCACCTCTAACCTTTCATGTTCAACTTCAAAACAAAATTATATATGGTTAAGAAGTAAATTACAAGTAGAAGGAGGAAGTCTCCTGTGGATAAGATATCCCTTATAATGGAAAATTTTTCTCAAAAAGTTTACAAAACGTAATGTAAAAAAGTGTAAAATAGTTTATAATAATGAACACGATACAGGTGGACTTGTACAGCTGTAAGAATTGCGATAATGCTTTGAATATACTGACTATATTTATTGGAAGAGTTTTTGTGTGAGAAAGGAAATCTTCGTGTTTGGACTGTACTTTGATGATTATGAGACGCCGGTTTTCCGGCCCCCCAGTGAAGCAAACAGTTTCATCCTTCGTGTCACTCGGGGATGTGCCCACAATCGCTGCACGTTTTGTGCCATGTATAAGGACGTTCCCTTCTCAGTCTATACGGACGAGGCTGTGGACCGGCAGATTGCCATGGCCGCCCACTATGCCGGCGATGAAGTACGGCGCATCTTCCTTGCTGACGGAGATGCCTTTGTCCTTCCGACGGAAAAGCTCCTTGCTCTTTTGGCCCGCCTGTACGGGACCTTTCCCAATCTCCAGCGCGTCACAAGCTACGCGGGGCCAAAGGATATCCTCCGCAAGAGCGATGAGGAGCTGCTGCGTCTCCGAGAAGCTGGACTCAAGATGCTTTATTTTGGCCTTGAAACAGGGGACTCGCAGCTCCTGCAGCAGATTCAAAAGGGGGTAACCGCCGAAGAATCCATCGCGGCCGGGCAGAAAGTCGTACGAAGCGGCATGAAGCTGTCCATGATGGTCATTGCTGGTCTCGGCGGCGCGGCGGGGTCTGCACGTCATGCCCTTAAGACCGCATATGCAGTATCCCAGATTCAGCCTGACATGCTGAGTGTCCTGACGCTGCGTCTATATAAAGGAACGCAGATTTTAAGGGAGTTTGAAGAAGGCAAATTTGAGCTGCTTTCGCCTTGTGGCTTGGCCGAAGAAGTGAGGACCTTCCTCAGCCATATTGAGCTGCCGCCGAATCGGCACTGTCTTTTTAGGAGCAATCATATTTCCAATTATGTTCCCCTCAAGCACGCTGCCCAAGGACCGGGACCGCTTGCTTCAGGAACTGGATGTTTCCATTGGAAAGCTTTCGAAATTGACGGATTGGGAAGTTTATACTAATATGGAGTATTAAGGAGATTTCAAGAGGCAGTTGGCCTTTTTACCATCGGGGAGAGCTCCCCTTTCAGCTAGCTTTTAGGAAAGAGGCGTCTATAAATGAAAATGCGAAGACTGTTAACGGCATTTCTCGTTGCTATGATTGCCCTGCCGGTGTCGCTGGGCTTTGCGGCAAAGAAGAATGCCCCCCTCAAAGTCGGGGATAAGGGATGGAAGGTCAAGACCGTCCAAACCAAGCTGAACACCCTTGGCCTTAAGACACCGCTGACGGGAAAATATTCCCGGGACCTGGAAAAGCAGGTGCGGATCTTCCAAAAGACCCATAAGTTGCCCGTTACAGAAGGTGGATGATAAGACCTATTTCCGCATCAATGAAGCTGCTTTTGAAAAAAGAGGGAATCCATGGCGTCAAGGGCAAAGATGTGGTAAGGACCGCTTCCAAATATAAGGGAGTCCCTTACAGTTTTGGCGGGACAACGCCGCGTGCCTTTGACTGTTCGGGGTTTGTCCAGTACGTCTTCAAGAAACATAAGGCTGACTTGCGAGAACGGCAGACCTTCAGTATGAAAAAGGTCTTTTCGTGACCATGCGGCAGCTAAAGCCCGGCGACCTGGTGTTCTTTACGACCTATGAACCGGGGGCTTCTCACGTAGGAATCTATGCGGGCAATGGGCTTTTCTGGAGTGCGACTTCGTCGAAAGGGGTCCGTCTGTGCAGCCTTTCCGAGCCGTATTGGCGGTCCCGTTATTACGGTGCCAAACGGGTCCTTGTTTCTGGGGATCGGTCTTATCGTTAACAAGTTGAGGGAGGAAGTTCATGATTAGGGAACGACGCAATAAGGAAAAATTGACGAGTTATTATAATAAGTTCATTGAAGAGGGCATCATCGATCCCAATGTCCATCCGTGGGTCGCTGAGTCGTGGCGTCGCTGCGATGCCCGTAAACAGAACCATGAGACCATGCCGGCTAATGGGGTGCGCCTTTCGGCCAATGAATTGGCCCGGCAGTTGGAGCTGCATAAAGATGTCCTGACTTATGTGGATGGACTTTTTGAACAGAATAAGCAGTATTTTAACTCCCATAACCTGTCCATGATCATCGTTGATGAAAAGGGGTATGTCCTCAAAAACTATGCCCTGCCGTTCTTCCAGCGGAGCATTGATGATATTCAGGGCATGCGTGTGCTCGAAGAGGACTGTGGTACGTCGAGCCTTTCTGTGGCCCGCAGCCACAATGTTCCCTTCCTGATGTTCGGACCGGAAATGTGGGTCCGCGAATGCCATTCCGGTGATGCCTGCTCCGCCCCCATCAGTGTGGATGGACAGAATCGATACTTTTTGTCCATGTTCAGCCTGGACCAGAATGACCTGCCTTATGACATCTTGCTCAGCTTGCTCATGACCATGAAGTATTCCGTCGAAAATTACCTCAAGATGATTGAATACTGGAAGGTCTGCAACATCATCTCCGAAGACATCCCTGCAGCTATTTTCTGGGTCAACCGGGATGGCTCCCTGCGCTACGCCAATGACCGGGCCCGTCTGCGCATGGATGAGGGGGCCCGTATGGAAGATGTCTTCCTGAACTATGAACATATTCCTGTACAAAAAGGTTTTGATGGCAAGAAGACGATCCGTAAGGAAATCACGTGGATTACCCAGGACCGTACCTATGAAGATGTGACGAGCGTCCTGCCCGTCTATAACAGCGGCCGTGTCGACAGTGTCGTCGTCATCACCATGTCCATCGAGGATTTGAAGACCACCATTGCCCACGCCACGGGATACAGTTCCCGCTACAGCCTTTACAGTATGGTCGGTAATTCCAGCGAGTTCCAGGCCCTGCAGCATAAGGCCGCCCGCGTCGCCCGCGGGGATAATAACATCCTGCTCCAAGGCGAACCGTACGGGCAAGCAGCGTCTTGCCCACGGTATCCATCAGGCAAGTCCACGGGCTGCGGCTCCGCTCATTACGGTGCGCGGTCACGAAGGACCGGAAGAGGAACTGGAAGAAGAATTTTTTGGCAAGACCGATGGTACGGGCCATCTGGCAGCCGGCAGTTTGGAACTGGCCAATGGGGGAACGCTTTTCCTTGATGAAGTGGAAAAATTCCCGACGAAGCTGGGCGATGTCTTGGCTGATGCTTTGAAAAACGGTGTTCTCAACAAGGAGACAGGCGTTCGCCGGAAATTCAATGTCCGCATCATTGCGGCCTGTGACTCCAACTTGAAACGTCTGACCGATAAAGGCCTCTTTTCCAAGAGCCTCTATGAACTGGTCATTGGCACCGTCGTCCGGGTACCGCCCTGCGGGAGCGGGTGGAAGATGTGGAAGTCATTGCCAACCATATCCTTACGGAAATGGCGGCCCGTCACAGCATGCCGACAAAGACGCTTTCCCACGAGGCCATGGAACTCCTCAACAGCTGCCACTGGCCCGGCAATATCAAGCAGCTCCAGGGAGTCATTGAACAGGCCTTCTTCCATACGGCAGGCAGTGTCATCGACGCCAGCCATATCAAGCTGCCTGGGGAACACCGCATTGAAAAATCCTGGAAGCATGATAAGGATGCCTTTGTTGCAAGCTGGAAACAGGCCGGTGGCAACATCAGCAAACTGGCCATTATGCTCGGAGTCAGCCGCGTGACACTTTACCGCTACTTGAAAAAATACGACCTAGGTCCCAAAAAATAAATCAAGGACATTATAGGGACGCATCTGTCCCGGGAAAGGTGCGCTTTGCCATCGACAAAACGCATCTTTTCGTGCTTTTTGTGAATGCCTCGTAAAAGGCTGCAAAAAGCCAGGAGCAGATCACCCTAAGGAGGAGCCCAGACCCATGCGTTTACGAAAAAAGCCCTGGATATCCCAGGCCTTGGAAGACTATAAAGGAAAAGAACTGCTCGAGGACGGTCTCGAGGCATACAAGGGAAAATGGCGCGCCCTTCTGGGCGATAAACCCCTTTACCTTGAAATTGGCTGTGGCAAGGGGCAGTTTATCAGCCAAATGGCCCAGCTTCATCCCGAAAATGCCTACCTTGGCATTGAAACCCAGCGGGATGTCTGTTACTATGCTGTGAAAAAACTGCGGGATCAGGAAATTGATAATGCCCGTATTCTGCGGCTGATGCGGCCCATCTGCTTGACTGGTTCGAAAAAGGGGAAGTGGAAGGCTCTACCTCAACTTCAGCGATCCCTGGCCCAAGGCTCGTCATGCAAAACGACGCCTTACTTACCGCAGTTTCCTTGCTCTTTATAAGACAATCCTAAAACCCGCGGGGCATCTGCGGTTCAAGACCGATAACGATGCGCTTTTTGAGTTTTCCTTGGAAGAATTCAAGGAATTTGGCCTTCCCCTTCTCACCGTAAGCAGGGACCTCCACCACACGGAGATCCTCAACGAAGCACAGACAGAGTACGAACAGCGCTTCAGTGCCTTGGGAAAGAATATCAATTTCTGCGAAGTTGTTTTTTAGTGGGAAAGGAATCGGATGATGAAGGAGAAATGCATCTTCAAAAATCCTAAAATCGCGATGGTGATCCTCGTCATGGCTCTGATGATTGCCGGCGCCCTCAATGTCTATAGTGCCAGTTTTGCTATGATGGGCTATGGAAAAGGGTATTTTAGCGGCTATATCGCAAGATATCTTCTTTTTGGAGTCATCGGCCTGATTTTAATGGGATGGTTGGGCTGGAAAATGGACTATCATCAACTCCTGGGACGGAGGGCGGAAATGGCGATTGCTTTTATCAATATCGTTTTGCTCGTTGCCGTCGATCTGCCGGTCATACGGCTAAAGGCGCCCAACGCTGGCTGTCCCTTGGCCCTGTCAGTTTCCAGCCTTCGGAATTGGCAAAGCTTGCCATCATCCTTTTAGGTGCCGCTTACCTCGGGAAGGTCATGGAACAGGGGAAGAAACCCTCTCTTGTGAATCATTTTTCCTTTGCTGTGGTGATCATCGGCCTCCTTGTTTTCAAGCAGCCTGATATGGGAACCAGTGCTATTTTGATTGCCATTGCCTTTTTTCTCTATATTCTTGCCGGACTGCGACCCTCATGGTCATCGGGACAATCCTTATCGGTGCGGTGGGGGCCGTAGTCGGTGTTGTCATTGCTCCCTACCGGCTGAATCGCATTTATGTATGGCTTGACCCCTTCCGAGATCCCCAAGGTCTCGGCTACCAAATGGTCCAGTCAAAGGTGGCCATTGGCAGTGGTGGATTTGGCGGTCTTGGGCCTGGCCAGGGGCTGGGAAAATTTTTTTTATCTTCCTGAAGCCCACACGGACTTTGCTTTTTCCGTATTCTGTCAGGAACACGGTTTTTTGGGCGCGTTCGTCCTCATTGTCCTTTTTCTCATGCTTGGATATGTAATCTATACGGTCGCACGCCGGACGCGCGACCATCAAGGGTTTCTCCTTGTCATGGGCGCCAATTTCCTTATCGTTGGACAGGCCTTTGCCAATATGGCTATGGTCTGCGGAATCCTGCCCGTCATTGGGGTGCCGCTATCTTTTATTAGTTATGGGGGAACGAGTCTTGTCACGACACTCCTTGCTATGGGGCTTGTTTTCTCTGTCTATCATGACGAAGTGCGTCGGGAAGAAAAGGAAGCCCCGCCGACTCTGCCCCTCCGCCATTCACAGCGGCCTCCCTTTGTGGGAACGCCGCGCTATCAGAAAGACAGGTGGAAAAAATGAAGCTTTCATTTTTCAATTTTTCCGCAGAAAGAAACAAAAAAAGGCGACTGAGGTCCTTCCTTTCCTCAGTGGAACCGTCCATCGGGACGAAGGAACCGGCAGTCCCTGGATAATGACCACGCTTTTTCAGCGTCTGCCGCGCATGAACACAGTCGCCGGATCCTAACCTTGGAAAGGGATCGCGGTGCTTTGAAGCGCGGTCAGCGGCGTAGCCGCGTCTTGTGCCTTGCTATGGTCTTATTTGTCGGTGCCATTATCCTGCAGCTTGTGAACCTGCAGTTCGTCCAAAAGGATTTTCTTGCCCACTGGGCCTTGAATCAAATCAGTGGGGAAAACCTTGAAATTGTCCCCCGTGGGAGCATTGTAGACCGTAATGGGGAAGAACTGGCCGTAAGTGTTGTTTCCCGGTCACTTGCCGTCAATCCTCAGGAACTGGTTGATGATCCTGACCGTTGGCCAAAGGGCCAGATGCCGGTTCGCGATGTGCGTCAAGTCGCTGCCAACCGCCTTTCCCCTATCCTGCAGATGCCCGCTTCAAAGCTCATGGAGCTTTTTACCGATAAGCAGCATATGTTCTTTTGGGTGAAACGGACCTTGGATCCCCATGTTGCTAAGGAAGTCTCTGAGGTGTTGGACGAAGAAAAGATCCCTGGATTCCATTTTATTGAGGAAAGTAAACGGTATTATCCCAAAGATAACCTTGCAGCGCAAGTCATCGGATTTGTTGGAATCGATGATAAAGGACTTGAGGGCGTGGAAGCTTCCATGGATACTTATCTGCGCGGCGTCAAGGAAAAGCAGACCAATTACACGGATGCCAAGGGCAACCTCATTGGACCCTCCGGTTTGAATGAGGTCCAGATCCAGCGGAAGAATACTGTACAGCTGACCATTGATGCGCGCATGCAGTTCATCTTGGAGCGCGGACTTGACGACGCCATCAAAAAGACAAAGGCGGCAAGCGCCGCGGCAATCCTTATGGATCCCAATACGGGAGAAATCCTGGGGATGGCAAGCCGGCCGACCTTTGATCCCAATCACTTTGCCGACGCCTCCAGCGAGGCCTATATGAACCGCGGTGTAGGAATCATTTATGAGCCTGGATCTGTCTTTAAACCCATTATGGTTCGGCCGGTCTTATGGAAAAGATCATTACGCCGGATACACCCTTCCATGATGAAGGATCCATCGACGTTGGCGGCCGGCGCATCCGTAACTGGGACGGCCGTGGATTGGGCAATATCAAGTTCGAGGATATCATCAAGTTCTCCGTCAATACGGGCATGGCTTCTCTAGGACTCAAGCTCGGCGGAGAAAAGGAAACCGAGTATGCCAAGCGCTTTGGCTTTGGCGAGGCTACGGGAACGGATGTACCGGGCGAAGAAGTGGGAATCCTTTATAATCCGAAGGACATGGTCCCCTCTGACGTTGCACCATGGGAATCGGTCAGGGGATTGCCGTCACACCGCTTCAGATGCTGCGGGCCATCTGCGCCATTGCAAACGGGGGGAACCTCGTCCGCCCTTATGTCGTAAAGAAAGTGACCGGACTGATGGTAAGGTCATCAAGGAAAATAAGACCCAAGTAGACCGGCAGGTCATTACGCCGGAAGTTGCTTCCCAGATGCGGGCCATGATGGAGAAGGTTGTTTCTGAAGGGGGCGGCAAATCGGCCCAGATCAAAGGCTACAAGATTGCAGGCAAGACGGGAACTGCAGAAAAGCTTTCTCCTAAAGGCGGGTATATCCCCGGTGTCTATATTGCTTCTTTTGTGGGCTTTGTGCCTAGTGATAATCCTCGCTATGCCATGATCATCATGATTGACTCTCCAAAGGGTGCCTATTATGGGGCACAGGTCTCAGCGCCGATTTTCCGCGACACGCTGCAGCAGATCCTTGTGGCTCAAGGCGTCCAGCCGAGCAATAAGGCTGATCTTAAGACCATGGATTCCCTTGCGGAAAAGGATGGAGGAAAGGAAGGAACCCTGCCTAGTCTTGCTCCCAGTGGGGAAAAGACAGTTCGCCTGCCCAACCTCGCCGGCTGGTCCCTGCGGGAGACGATGGAGATCCTTCAAAAGGGCGGGCTTCAGCTCCTGCCCATTGGCAGCGGAATCAGCTTCAAGCAATCCCCGCCGCCAGGGACGACCCTCAATGAAGGGGATGCTGTAACGGTTTGGTTCCGGTAAAGCGTTGTCACAGTGGTGCTCCTTGTAGTAGAATAAAATTAAGTGGATTCTTATCAGACTGCAGCAGTCTTCTTGGAGGAAACTGTTGCAGTCTTTTTTATAGGGAGAGGTCTTCTCTCCTTGTTCCTGAAGAAAGGATGAATCAACGTGAAACGACAGCTTGTCCTTGAAGGTAAGCCCGTGGCTGACGCAATTCGCGAGAAATTGGTCTCCCAATTTTCCGAATGCGAAGCGACCTTGGCCACTTTTATCATAGGAAACAATGCACCAGCATGTCTATAAGCGGAGTCTTTTGAAATGCGCCGAAAGCCTGGGCGTCAGGACGCGGGATGTGGAATTGCCCGAGAGCGTGACTCAACAGGAGGCTGAGGCCTCCCTTCGTGCTCTCAGCGATGACCCGGCTGTGACGGGGATCCTGCCCCTTATGCCGGTACCGCCCCAAATCAAGCAGATGACGCTCATGAGCTGCCTTGATCCCAAAAAGGACATGGACTGCCTCCATCCCTTGAACAGTGGGGAATTCTATCTGGGCATCAGTCCTTGGGGTCCCTGCACGCCGCGGGCTTGTATTGCCCTGCTTGACTATTATCATATTCCCCTTGTAGGCAAACGGGTCGTCATGGTGGGGTACGGTGATGTGGTCGGCCGTCCGCTCACGCTCATGCTCGTCGATCGCCATGCGACAGTCACTGTATGCCGTTCCAAAACAAAAAATCTGCCTAACATTCTCAGTCAGGCAGATGTGATTTTGAGTGCTGTCGGCAAGCCAAACTTCATCACTGAAGATATGGTTCGCGAAAACTGCGTCCTTGTCGATATTGGGCTTTCTTCCTTGATGGGAAAATGGTGGGCGATATTTCTGAAGGGGCAAAGCTCAAGAAGGCTGCTGCCTATACGCCCGTTCCTGGTGGGGTCGGGGTCCTCAGCAATCTTATGGTTATGGAGACCTTGACGCGGAACCTTTGATCAGCGGTCGTATCTTGTTTTGAGCTTATTCATGAATTTTTCCTTTTTGACCAGGAAACGTTCATGGGATCCTTGCCCAATGATTCCGTGTTCATCGGAAGCCGTGAGCTTAAAGGAAAGCTTGCGCCCGTCAATACCGACGAGAACAGCTTTAGCGGTTACCTGGCGGCCAACAGCGGTTGCCGCGTCATGGGAGATGTTGAGGCTGATGCCGACACTTGTCGTATCCTCATCGAGGAGGGGTTCTACCAAGTTGCAGGCAGCCTGTTCCATGAGGGCAACCAGGGCCGGTGTAGCAAAGACATCGAGACTGCCGCTCTTCATGGCTTTTGCTGTGTTTGTGTGCATGACCATGACCGTTGCTTCAGCAGCGGAACCAATCCGAAATTCTGTCATAACAATTCACTTCTTTCTGCAATGTTTTTAAAATCCATTCGTTATCATTGTATTCATTTTTAGGTGTTTAGGCAAGGGAGGGGAGCATTCCATCCTGTTTCCGCAAGGCGTGGAGATAGGGGCCTGCCTTTATGCTATAAGGAGGGAGAACCATGTTGTTCCACGATATTTTTGCCCATCATCCTAAGGAGCGGGAAGCCATCATCGACCAGGACCGCAGCGTTACCTATGGTGAGTTTCAGGATCTGGTGGAGCGCTGGGCCGCTTATTTCGAAGCCCTAGGTGTAAAAAAGGGAGACCGTGTCGGTCTTGTCAGCAAGAACTGTTTGGAATTCATTGTCACCTATTTTGCTGTCATCAAGCTGGCGGCGTCATTGTTCCCATCAATTTTCAGCTCGTGCCGCGGGAGATTGCCTATATCGTCAAGGATACAGCGATGAAGCTTCTTGTCGTAAAGGAGGCGCTGCCTCTTGCAGAACCGCTGCAGGAGCTTTCTGCTCCGTCTCTGATGCAGATTACCTTTGATGAGCTCCATCATGCGCCAGAGCAGGAATTTGTGCCCGTGTCCCTTACGGAAACCGATCCATCGACCATCATCTACACATCGGGAACAACGGGCAAACCCAAAGGGGCCATGCTCAGTCACGGGAACCTTTACGCCAATGCCCGTGATTTTATGGAATCGATTCCATTGACGGCAGAAGATACGGCCTTGTGCGTCCTTCCCATGTATCACTGTTTTGCCTGGACCGTGTGCGTGGCCGGTCCCCTGCTCTGCGGCGGACGAATCGTTATCCAGGCGGTCTATCAGTTCAAGGCCGCCATGCGGCTTGTAAAGCAGTACGGTGTAACGATGTTTACCGGCGTGCCAGCCGTATATCGTCTCCTTCATGAGAGCCGCGATCTTGATTCTGTCGATTCTGTCCGTTATTTCATCAGCGGCGGGGCGCCTCTGGGCCTCGACCTTGCCCGCGGTTTTGCCTTAAGTTCGGCCGTCCTGTCCTCGAGGGATATGGCCTTTCTGAAGCCTCGCCTGTTGTCTCCGTCAACCTGCCCCATAAGGTAAAGGTCGGTTCCATTGGTCCGACCATTGCCCACGTCAAGGCAAAGATCATCAATGCCCATGGGGAGGAAGTTCCTCATTTCGAACGGGGAGAACTTCTTGTCAAGGGCCCCAATGTCATGCTTGGCTATCTCAACTTACCGGATGCGACGGCTAAGGCCATTGAAAAAGATGGCTGGCTTCATACCGGTGACGTAGTACATGGATGAAGATGGATTTATTTTCCTTGTCGATCGCGTCAAGGACATGATCATTTCAAGCGGTGAAAATGTGTACCCGCGGGAAATTGAAGAAGTTGTAAGTGCCTATCCTGGCGTGGCGGAGTGTTCCGTCATTGGTATTCCTGATGCCCTGCGGGGCCAGGCCATCTGTCTTTATGTGGTTCCTCGGGAAGGGGAGACCATCGATAAGAAGGCCCTGCGCCAGTATCTGATTGGTCGCATTGCCCTTATAAGGTGCCGCGGGAGTATTTTCTTGTCGAATCCCTTCCCAAAACAGCGTTAGGCAAGGTGCGCAAGAATGTCCTGCGCGATGAGACCGTGGCCATCCTATCGAAAAACAAGTTTGCCGGGAGGGCCCTGTGATGAAACGGTTCCTTATCCTTATGGCGCTTGCCGCGTCCCTTCTCCTATCAGGATGCGCCCGTGGAGAGATTACGGTAGAACTTCCCGCTTAGGAGCGGCGGACCTTACGGCCAAGCTTGTCACGCTCCCCATCCTGCAGCCAACGGCAGAGACTTTTGAAGAGGACTTCAAAAGATGGCTATACGGTCCAAAAAGTCGATGAAGGTGAATATAAGGGCTTTGTCGCCCATCGTCATTACAACCAGCTTTCGGACATCAAAGAATCCAAGCTGCTGCGGACCTATGACTTTGAAACTTGGTCCCATGCGGCCCAGTATGCCGTGAAAAATAACGGGGCTGCTGGATCGGGGTCCGAAGATAAGGCCCTGCGTCCCGCCCTTCCAGCAGAACGGCATGCGCCTGTTGTGACCTATCATGGAGGGCTTCTTTTTGATACGGTGAGCGTTCATAAGACCGTCCAGCTCAGCCCCCGTGAGGCGATGAAAGATCCCCGTACGGCGGGGATCCTGCGCAGCATCATGGGTCAGTTTGACCTGCGCTTCATCCTGAAGCTGCCGACCCGCGTCGACAGTGCCAATGCAACGAGCGTCAGTGAGGATGGCCGGGTCCTTATGTGGCGTCTGCCCTTGGGAGAGGATTCCGATCTTGATGCCTCCGTGACCTATCTCAATCCCATGAAAGCGGCAGGCTGGATTGTCCTGATTGGGATCTTAGGTGGCTTAGGCTCTGTTTACTTCCGGAAAACGACGCCGGGAAAAGGCCCTTGAAGCGTTAGAAAAGAA
>ENA-OQCE01000456-OQCE01000456.1-human-gut-metagenome-genome-assembly--contig:-NODE-456-length-19633-cov-2.837845_pt1 | contig 19633 bp, 20 predicted proteins | sample MGYA00242495_ERZ504572 | MGnify/ENA primary metagenome ERZ504572 (study PRJEB26092, sample SAMD00036228) | human gut metagenome | host: Homo sapiens | study: EMG produced TPA metagenomics assembly of...
ACAAAACAAAAGAAGTGTGCTATACTATTGTTCAGCAAAAATCTTATTGACATATTTCGAATTATTTAGGAGGATAAACGTTTATGTGTACAGCAGCAACTTATAAAACAAAAGATTTTTATTTTGGAAGAACACTCGATTATGAATTCTCTTATGGTGATCAGATAGTAATTACACCACGTAATTATTCGTTTCACTTTCGTCATGTTGGTGATATGGAACATCATTATGCAATTATTGGAATGGCCCATGTAGCAGAGGATTATCCTTTGTACTATGATGCGATGAATGAAAAAGGAGTAGCAATGGCAGGATTGAATTTTGTCGGAAATGCTGCTTATTCTGAGGTTCAGTCTAATGTGGAAAATATTGCACAGTTTGAATTTATTTCGTGGATTTTAAGTCAGTGTGCTTCTTTAGTAGAATTCGTGAGCTTCTTGATCGAATTAATATTGTTAATACTCCTTTCAGTGAACAACTGCCATTAGCACAATTGCATTGGATTATCTCTGATGAAAATGAATCAATTACTGTAGAATCTATGTCAGATGGTCTGCATATTTATGATAATCCGGTAGGAGTGCTTACGAATAATCCGCCATTTCCACAACAGATGTTTCAATTAAACAATTATATGTATTTATCCCCAAAGCAACCAGAAAACACTTTTTGCGAAAATTTGGCTCTTGATGCATATAGTAGAGGTATGGGAGGATTAGGTCTTCCGGGAGATCTTTCATCTTCCTCTCGTTTTGTGCGTGTAGCTTTTACAAAAGTAAATGCAATTTCAGGTGAATCAGAGGCAGAAAGTGTTAGTCAGTTCTTCCATATTCTTGGATCTGTGGATCAGCAACGTGGATGTTGTGAGGTGGCTGATGGAAAATGTGAAATCACTTTGTATACGTCTTGTTGTAATGTGGCAAAAGGTATCTATTATTATAATACTTATGAAAATCATCAGATCAGTGCAGTAGATATGCATGTGGAAAATCTGGATAATAACAAATTGATTTGTTATCCGGTAATTCAAGGAGAACGAATCAATTATCAAAATAAATAGTATTATAATGGTCTCATAAATTAAGACACTTTTTCGGAAATTTTTTAATGAATCTGATATACTAAAATCAGTATGAAAGAGAGGATTCATAATTATGTCCAGACAAAGAAGAAACTTTAGTGCCAAATTTAAATCTGACCTAGTGTGCTGTATCGTTGATATTTAACATTACTACTGCATCTTATTCAGATGCAGTAGTAAATGTCGGATACAAGGAATTCAATTTAATTCTTGCATCCTCCGTTCGAAATTGCCAGTTTACCTTTGCGGCTACGGTATTTCGTTCAACTTCCCATGCTGATAATTCCTTACGAAGATTTGAAATATTATCAATCCTTCTGTTCAAACATTGTCTGGTCATGACGTTAAGTTCGATTTCTGCAATATCAAGCCAGCTGCCATGTTTTGGTGTGTAGTGAATCTCCAACCGTTTCATGATTCTTCTGGCTTCATCAGCAGGGTAACGTTTGTACAATGATGCTGGTTTATGTGTATTAAGATTATCCATTACAAGAATTATTTTTTCTACATCTGGATACATGACATCGGCAAGATATTTGATTTCTTCTGCCCAGTCAATTGCAGTCCGATGTTCCCGAACACTTACATGATGAGCTCCACCAAGCGGTTCTACGAATGCAAAAATGCTGCATGTACCATTTCTGACATACTCAGAATCTACTTTCTGGTCATTGCCGGGGCGCATAGGAAGTGGGGATCTTGCCTCGCCAAGTAACTGATATGGTTTTTCGTCCATACAAACAACGGGGCGTTGTGGGTTATATGGAAGTTCGTATACATCGAGAACATCCTCCATACAAGCTATAAATTCTGCGTCCTCTCTTGAGGGAATGCACCAGTATTCATTTTTGTGAGGTCGAAGTTTGTTTTTTTTAAGGCTCTACGGATAGCATCTTTGCTAACCGGTGTATCAAGCACTACTTTGGCTTCTTTTTCCAGCAGACGCAAAGTCCATCTGGAATGACCTTCTGGAACAGGACCGCAGGCAAGTTCAATAATACGTGCTTCTGCACGTCCATCAAGGATACGCCTTACATTGTCGGAATTGATATTTCTTTTGAACTCGGTAACCGCTTCAATGCCACCGGAAAAATATTTGGTCACTGTATTCGTTACAGTTGTCAGGCAAACACCATTTGATCTTGCGGATTGCTCATGGGTTAATACTTTCCCATGAGCCTCATCCAAATCAATAATAATCTGGCATCTGCTTCGAATAGTTTTAGATGTATTACTTTTGCGAATTATAGATTTTAATGTCTTCAATTCATCATCTGTAAGTTTAATGACATATTTTCTTGGTCTTGCCATATAAATCACCGCCGTTTTCTTTTATTTTAACATGAAGCGCTATAATAGCTATAAATATTTAGTTAAATATCAACAATACAGTATACTAGCTCTTCTTATGGAAAATAACACACAGTACACAAGTGTGCATACAGTTAAAGCCTCTATTTTCAAGGCATAAGGGGATAGGGGTACAGTTTACAGATGAGCCGACGGGAAATCTGGACTCAAAAACAAGTATGGATGTTATTTTGCTGATGCAATCGATCAGCCGTCAGTTCCACCAAACCACCATTATGATCACGCACAATGAGGAAATCGCTCAAATGGCAGACCGTACAATCCGCATTGAGGATGGCAAGGTTGTTTCGGGAGGTGTCAGATATGCACGCTAACCGAAATAAAAAAGCAGTTAAGAGAGTGGAAAAGGGAATGATGAAAGCAAACCGTATTCGTAACCTGTTTGCGGTGTTTGCGATCGTTCTCACTACCTTTATGATTACAACTGTGTTTAGTTTGGGCATTAACTATATGGAAAATATGAAGTTAATGCAGGTGCGTACCGCAGGCACAACCGCTAATGCGTCCCTTGCGATGCCGACAGAAAAGCAGGAACAGCAGATTAAGAATTTGGAATATGTTAAAACTGTCGGTACGCAGTATATGGTCGGCTCGGTTGCTGAGAAGAACGACGAGGGGCGTGATCTTTCTATCGCACTTTCGTATTACGACCCTACGGAATGGGAAAAACACTATAAAGAAACAATCAAAGATATAGAAGGGAAATATCCTTCAGATGAAAATGAAATTATGCTGTCAGAGGATGCTCTTTCACAGCTTGGAATGAAAGAGCCGAAGCTGAATATGGAAATTCCTCTGTCCTATTATGATAAAAACGGTCAGCAGGAAAAAAATTTCACATTAAGCGGATGGTTTCATTCCTATACAGGTACGGGAATGGGCTTTGTTTCCGAAGCGTATTGCAAAAATGCAGGTTATACAATGGCAGAGGACGGCGTTCTTTCTTTGTCGCTGAATAAAATGCCCGATGATTTTTATCGTATTCAAAAAGATGTGGAGCTTAACGAAAATCAATCTTTCGGCGGTGCGGTTTCCATGAAATCATCAAGCGGTTCAGTTATCGCAATGGTAATTCTATTGGTATTCTTTATCATTGGCAGCGGCTATCTGCTTATTTACAATGTTTTGTATATATCCATTTCAAAGGATACCCGTTTTTACGGTTTGATGAAAACGCTTGGAACAACGCAAAAACAGATTAAATCACTGGTAAAAAATCAGGCAGTTAAGTTTGCCTGCATTGGTATCCCGATTGGTATTGTGTTAGCCACCGCTGTTTCCTTTGGAATTGTTCCCTTTGTTTTGAACGAGGGCTTTGAACAGGGCAAGTCGATGATGGATGCCGAAGTGTTTTTCCATCCATCTATCTATATTCTGTCCATTCTCTTTTCGGCGGTAACTGTTTGGATTGCCTGCAATGCTCCTGCAAAAGCGGCTGCAAAAATTTCGCCAATAGAAGCATTGAAGTTTCAGAATTTTGCACCGAAGAAAACAAAAAGCAGAAATTCCACTAATGGTGGCAAGCTGCATGTGATGGCATTTCATAATGTGTTCCGTGACAAAAAGCGGGCTATCCTTGTGTTTATGTCCTTATTTATGGGAATTACTATGATTTTAGGTGTAAATGGAGTTATAAGCAGTATGTCGGCTGAGAACTTTATTAAGGAATACATGGATTATAACTTTGAATACAATGATATTCAATTTGAACAGCCTGAGCAACTCAACAAGGAAGTACCTCAATTCGACGAACATTTTGTGGAACAGATTAAGCAAATCGACGGTGTTGAAAATGTAGATATTCAAAAGACAGTCTGGGCAGGTATTGACTTTGATGAAACCGCTTTAGAAGGCTTTATGAAAATCCAATATGAGGATAGTAGATATAAATCCAAAGGGCAGTCCTATGAACAAATGATAGAGGCACTTAAAGGGTATGCTGATGCCGGTGACTACGGCTGCTATATTACAACACTTCCAGACGACAGGGTACTGGAAGAATACAATGCAGAGCATTCTGATACGCCTATTGACATGGAAGCATTTAAGCGTGGCGAAACAGCGATTGCAGGAAAAGATACCGAATATAACGCTCCTAATACCGCTTTAGTGGGTGAAACATTGACACTAACTGCCGACAGTACAGACGGCAAGGCAACTGATTTCAAAATTGGCGGAGCTTTTTACTATGATGATTATGATAATACTCTTTCAGAAGGTATTGGCAGACGCAAGGACATTCAAATTGTGCCGAATATCATCTTTGTCAGCGAAGCGGGTATGGAACGACTGACGAAAGAACCGATCATTTCGGCAATCGGTGTTGACATTAAGAATTTCAACGATTTAGAGCGAATTGACAGCGAATTACAGGCGATCAACAGTACCTTGACTGGATCAGAATGGCAACTTAGATCTTCTGTTAATCAGAAAGAACTATTTGAACAGATGAACTACTCTTTAAGCTTGTTGGGGAACGGTGCCGCAATTCTGCTCATTGTCATTGGTTTGATTAACTTTGTCAATGTAATGCTGACGGGTGTGGTGGCAAGGAAAAATGAATTTGCCATTATGGAAAGTATCGGAACAACGAAAAAGCAGATTATGAAGATACTTACTTTAGAAGGCGGTATTTATGCTCTGATTTCTACTCTGCTGATTATGACTTTTGGCAATGCGTTCCTAATGTTGGTGGCAGATGCAGTTCCGCATATGGCAAACTATGCAGTATTTAAATACCCTGTTGCTCTTGTCATCGGTTTGATTGCAGCAATCTTTGTAATTTGTTTAAGTGTTCCTGCCATTGTTCACAAGGCAACTTCTGATGAAACGGTCATTGAAAGACTGCACAATTTTGAGAATTAAATGAGGTTGCGGGACGGACGCAGCGTTGCTGCGTCTGTTCCTGCAATTTTGCATATTGAGGAAGGTGGTGCGTTTTACGGCTATGGCAAATATTTTTCTCCTTGAAGATGATAAAATTCTGAGCAAGGGTATTTCTATCGCCTTAAAAAAAGACGAGCATACGGTTACAGCAGTCTATGGGTATTTGGAAGCATTGCAGCAATACCAAAAGCAAAAGTATGATTTGTTTCTGCTTGATATTAACCTGCCTGACGGAAATGGTTTGGAATTTTGTAAGAAAATTCGGGAAACATCGGAAACACCTGTATTATTTTTGACCGCTAATGATACGGAAGAAGATATGTTGGAAGGGTTTGGCGTTGGTTGTGATGATTATATATCAAAGCCTTTTTCTATTGAAGTTTTACGAAAAAAAGTATTGGCAGTTCTAAAAAGAACCGGCATAGGAAAATTTCGTATGAAATACAGAGATTTAGAGTTAGATAAAGAAAAGTGTGTTGTTTTGATGAAGGGACAGGAAATACATTTGACCTCAACAGAATACAAAATTGCTCCTTTATCTAATGGAAAACAGGGGAAGGGTTGTTACAAAGGCAATGCTTTTGGAACAGCTTTGGGATATAGACGGAAACTTTGTTGATGATAATACCGTGCGTGTGAATATTAAGCGACTAAGGCAGAAACTGCATGATGAAAAGCAGGAATACATTGTGACGGTTTTTGGTATGGGTTACACTTTTGGAGAATGACGATGAAGCATTTTGGAATTTACAGAAAACTGATTTTAATTATAGGTACTGCTACGGCGGTGGTATCTGTTGGTGTGTTCTTTTTTATGGAGGACATCCTTTTCCGTACGCTTTTTATCTCTTTTGCATTTGTATTTTTATGTGGCTTGTTGTTCCTAATGGACTTTCTGCACAACCGCTATAACGATAATCTGTTAGAGGAGATTACGCTGCTCATTGAAGCTTTGGTAGAACAGCAGGAACGGATGGTCTTTTCAGAAGCTGAGGATACCCTGACCGCACGGCTGCAGCACCAACTTCTAAAACTCCGCAATATTTTAAAGGCACAGAATCAAATGCTGACACAAGAGAAAGAACAGATCAAAACTTTAATCTCTGATATTTCGCATCAAATCAAAACGCCCGTAGCAGCGGCAAACACTTTTGCACAGTTATTAGGTGATACAGGGTTATCCGATGAGGAGAGAAGTGAATATATTGCCACCTTGCAGATGTCCCTTGAAAAGCTGACTTTTTTGACAAACAGTTTGATTAAAATGTCCCGTTTGGAAAGTGGCATTATCCGATTGAAACCTGAACAAAACAGTTTAAATGATATTGTTATGCAAGCGGTGAAAACGGTTTATGCCAAAGCAAGGGATAAAAATATTACGATTACCTTTGATTGTGGGCAGACCTTTGAAGCCCTGCTTGATTTTAACTGGACGGCAGAAGCTGTTACCAATGTACTTGACAATGCTGTGAAATACACACCAAGCGGAGGAGTTGTGGACTTGAAAATCACCGAATATCCATCGTATTTGCGATTGGATGTATCCGATAACGGAATTGGCATTCCTGAAGAAGAACAGGCAAAAATCTTCGGCAGATTTTACCGTGGAAAGCAGTCAGCAGGAGTTGACGGTGTGGGAATCGGTTTATATCTTACCCGTGATATTGTGAATAAGCAGAACGGGTATATCAAGGTGGCATCCGATGAAAAAGGTACAACATTTTCTTTATTTTTGAAAAAGTTAGAGAACAATAGTAATTCCAGATAAGTGTACGATATGAATTTGTCAAGATAGTAAATATAAAATAGAAAGATCAAATAAAACAAGATAAATGGAGATGGATAATTTATGATTTCAGAATGGATAATTTGCCCGATTTGTGGCAACAAAACCCGTGATAGAGTTATGGAAGATTCAAGACATGCCTGTGGACTTGTATTAGACAATGGCATGGAATTGTTATTACATATCGGAATTGACACTGTGGAAATGCAGGGAGACGGATTTGAGTATCTGATTAAAGAAGGACAGGAGGTAAAAGCAGGAACTCCGTTAATTCGTTTTAATCGTCAGAAAATTAAGGAAGCAGGATACTCGGACGTGACTGTTTGTGTGATCACAGATGGGCAGATGAAAAAACAGTTCATTTTCATACAGGAATTTACGCGCAGGAAAATGAAACAGTGATTATTGAAATAGAATAGAGGGAAAGCAGTATGGCAGATTTTAGTAATAAAGTGATTTATCAAATTTATCCAAAGTCTTTTAAGGATTCCAATGGAGATGGAATCGGAGATCTTAGAGGTGTTGCAGAAAAATTGGATTATCTGAAAGATTTAGGTGTTGATTATTTGTGGCTCACACCATTTTTTGTGTCACCCCAGAGAGACAATGGGTATGACGTAGCGGATTATCGAAATATTGATCCGATGTTTGGGACAATGGAAGATTTAGACAATCTCATTGCAGAAGGGGAAAAACGGAATATTGGACTGATGTTTGATATGGTGTTTAATCATACATCTACATCACACGAATGGTTCAGGAGAGCGCTTGCAGGTGAAAAAAAATATCAGGATTATTATATATTTAAGGAGGGGGCGCCGGATCAGCCCCGACAAACTGGCAGTCAAAGTTTGGAGGTTCTGCATGGGAATATGTATCCTCTCTCGGAAAATGGTATTTGCATTTATTTGATGTGACACAGGCAGATCTGAACTGGAAAAATCCGGAAGTCAGAGAAGAGTTGAAAGAAGTTATTCGTTTTTGGAAAGCAAAAGGTGTAAAAGGCTTTCGTTTTGATGTAGTGAATTTGATTTCGAAGCCTGAGATTTGGGAAGATGATTTTGAAGGAGACGGAAGAAAATTTTATACAGACGGACCGTACGTTCATGAATATCTGAAAGAACTTGTACGAGATACAGGAATTGAAGATTATGTAACAGTAGGGGAGATGTCATCTACAACGCTTGAACATTGTATCCGTTATTCAGGTGCAGAAGAAAAAGAGTTGTCTATGTGTTTTAATTTCCATCACCTGAAAGTGGATTATAAGGATGGAAACAAGTGGGAACTTATGGAACCGGATTATATGGAATTGAAAGTTATCTTTGAAAAATGGCAGATGGGAATGCAGAGGGGAAATGCATGGAATGCACTGTTTTGGTGCAATCATGATCAGCCTCGTATCGTATCACGTTTTGGAAACGAAGGGGAATATTGGAAAGAATCAGCAAAGATGCTTGCCGGTATGATTCATCTAATGCGAGGAACTCCTTATATTTATCAGGGAGAAGAAATCGGAATGACGAATCCGCACTATACATCTATTGAGCAGTATGCAGACGTAGAGAGTCGGAATTACTATGAGATTCTTTTAAACGAAGGAAAAACAAAAGAGGAGGCGCTGGAAATTCTGGCCGCCCGTTCAAGAGATAACAGCCGTACCCCGATGCAATGGACAGATGAAAGATACTGTGGATTTTCGGATACAAAGCCATGGATTCCTGTATCGGATAATTTTGAAAAAATCAATGTAAAGAAACAAAAACAGGATAGAGATTCCATTTTAGAATTTTATAAAAAGCTGATTATGCTTCGTAAAGAAAAAGAAGTTATCGCCAGGGGAAACATTGAATTTATGGAAGTAGAAAATGCCGGCGTGTTGGCATATACAAGATGTTTGGATAAACAGAAGCTCCTTGTTTGTTGTAATTTTCGTGATGTAGAAAGTCAGATGGAATTTACACAGGAATGGAAGTCCGGAAGAAAAATCCTGGGAAATTACGAGGAAAATCATAAGAACAATTATAAGGTGCTGACATTGCGCCCATATGAAATTATAGTCTTGGAAAAAGGCGAAGAATAAAATGACATAGTTTGGGTACACAATCAAGGCTGAAGTGGGAATTGAACTGCTCTCTGTCAAGTAGACAACTGAAAAATATAAAATTTTTTTTCCTGCCGGTAGATTATCTTCCGGCAGGAGTTTTTTTGTGCGGCTTGTAAGTAAATTTCGCGTTTTTCCATCGGTGTTAAACTTCCGAGAGTTCTTTGCAGGCGTTTGTTGTTGGAGTAATCTGTATAATCCTTAATCTAAAGGGCGTTTTTGAGAAATACTGATTGGCTATTTACAAATGTGAAAAAATAATATAATATATCTATATAGATATTATCTAGTTAGATATAAAATGCTTAAGGAGGTGAATGATTTTTGGGAAGAACTGAGATGAAGATATTGATCGGACTTCACAGAAATGTAAACGCCTTGGATAAAAAGACATCCAAAGATAGCAGCGGAGTACAATTTAACCTTTAGCCAGTTTATGGTTTTAGAGGCTCTCTACAGCAAGGGAGATATGAGTGTAGGAGAGGTAAGGGAAAGAATCTTAAGCAGTGTAGGAACGATACCTCTTATAGTGAACAATTTAGTAAAAATGAACTATGTCGAAAGAATGTGTAACGAGAAAGACAGACGCGTGTGCATACTGCATCTGACGCAAGAAGGATATGATGTAATTAAGTAAAATCGTACCTCGAAATGAAGCGATGATAGCAGAAAGCATGGAAGTTTTAGATCAGGAAGAAAAGGAAAAACTGCTGTTATCTTTTGAAGAAAATAGGAGGAAAATTATAATGAAAAGAAAAGTGAAGACTAAAGTCAAAGGATTCAGAACAACAGATGGCGCAGGCGTAAAATTAGTAAGAGTTTTGGGGAATCTGACAACAAAAGAGTTTGATCCTATTTTAATGCTTGATTCTTTTGATAGCATTAATCCCGACGATTATACAGCAGGATTTCCAATGCATCCGCATAGAGGGATCGAAACGATCAGTTATGTATCGAGAGGTAAGATGGTTCATAGAGACAGTCTTGGGAATGAAGCGGGTATTTCAGACGGAGAAGTTCAGTGGATGAATTCGGGTTCCGGAATTATGCATGAGGAGATGGTTCCGGCGGCAGAAAGGCTTTTAGGAGTACAGTTGTGGCTGAATTTACCGGCAAAAGATAAAATGAGTAAGCCAAGTTACAATAGTATTAAAAACGAAGATATAAAGGAGATTGAAATAGAAGGAGGAAAGATAAGACTTTTAGCCGGAAAATATGGGGAACATGAAGGCTATAAAGGCGATTATCTCTCTATGGATTATTACGATATCCATCTAAATGCTGATGCAGAAGTTACACTTACGATGGAAGAGGATGATTCGGTAATGGTCTTTACACTTTTAGGAGACGTTTATATTGACGGCGAGCACATAGAGGAAAAAACAGCCGTCAAATTAACGGAAGGAGACAGTCTTACAATTAAGAACGGGAATGAGAAGGCTCAAGTTTTATATATGAATTCAAGGGCGTTGAATGAACCGGTTGCATGGGCCGGTCCGATTGTAATGAATACGCAGGAAGAGCTTCAAAAGGCGTTTTTTAGAACTTAGAAGCAATACATTCATCAAAGAAACAGCAGAGTATTAATACGAACTACAAGGAAAAAGTATAATGAGCAGAGGGAGAATGGAAGCCTTTAGTGATGGCGTATTAGCGATCGTTATAACAATCATGTGCTAAAGCTTAATGCACCGAAAGATTTAACTTTGGATGCGGTAAAAGAGGTTTTCCCGACATTTTTAGCATATATTCTAAGTTTTATTTATGTGGGGATATATTGGGCAAACCATCATCATTTAATTAATATGACAGATTCAGTATCAGGTAGATTGTTATGGAAAAATTTACATTGGATCTTTTGGATGTCATTGATCCCGATGGCAACGGAATGGATGGGACTAAATCCGTATAAAAGTTTACCGGCTTTATTTTATGGAATCATACTCTTTATGTGTGCTGTCTCTTACAATATAGTCCAGGCTGAAGTTATAAAGATTAATGGAAAGGACTCTCAAATTTTCCGAAATATCGGAAATGATTTAAAAGGAAAGCTTTCTATTATCGCATATGCCGCCGCTATTATTTTTGCTTTTTATTTTCCGGTCATTTCGTATTTGATATATATTGCGATCGCTTTGACTTGGATCGTACCGGACAGCAGGCTGGAAAAAGCATGATGAAAAAAGGCGCAAACGTAAATGAAAAAATGTATTGTATAAGCAGGAGGTAATCGACAGTGATAAAAATTATATATGAACAAAAAGAAAACAGAGCGGCCGCATACGATGATGAAAAATTCATTGGAGAAAGCACATATGCTAAGTCGGATAAAGTATGGATCATAGACCACACTTTTGTGGAAAAAAGTTATGGCGGACAGGGAATCGCAGGCAGATTAGTTGCTAAACTGGTTGAAGAAGCGAGAAAAAACGATATAAAAATTATTCCTTTATGTTCTTTCGCAAAAAGGGAATTTAAGTTAAAGAAAGAATATTTAGACGTACTGTTAAAGGAGGAGGCAGTTATGGGCATCATAAAATCATTAGAAAACAGAAGAACATATTATAACATTGATAAGAATCTGCCGGTTTTGGAAAAAGAGATTGAAGAAAAGATAAAGGAAGTTACAGAATTAGTGCCGGATGCATTCAATATGAAAAGTGAAGAATCGTGCTTGCATTTGGTGAAAAACACGATCGGCTGTGGGATGAAATTTACAATGTTTTTGAGGGAAAAGTACCTCGGGAAAAAATAGATTCGTTTAAAGCCGGAGCCGGAACAGTGCTGTTTTTATATGACGAGGCAACTGTTAAGAAAATGCAGGAACAGTTCAGTACATATGCGGATAATTTTCCTGTTTGGGCAAATCAGGCAAACGGGATGCTGCAGCTTGCTGTTTGGTCTATGCTAAGAGAGTTGAATGTCGGCGCTTCGCTGCAGCATTATAATCCGGTAATAGATGCACGGGTGAAGGAAATTTTTGATATACCGGAAAACTTTAAACTGGTAGCTCAGATGCCGTTTGGAGCATAGTCAGCGAACCCGATAAAAAAGAAAAAGAAGATATAGATAAAAGAGTAACCGTGTTAAGATAGCGGCTCATCAGAATAGAATCAAATAAAAACATAAAATCCCCCTTTTCGGATCATCCGGAGAGGGGGATTTTTTGCACCGTCATAAACGAGGAAAACAGTTCGGAGAACCGAAGGAGAAAAGGAATAAAAGAGGGGAAAATAATCGTCAGAAAAAAGGGTGAAAATATGCGGAATATGGTTGACAATTATATTCCTAAATGTTAGCCTGTCTGTATAATATCGGTCTGTAAAACAGAAGCGGAAGAGCGTAGAGAAAAGGGAAAAAGAAAAATGAATATGGATTATGGAAAAAGGACTGGAAAAAGCGGGTTGGAGCGCTAGCACTCTGTGCAGGAATGATAATAACGGGAACGTCTGTCGCCGGAGCACAGGAGCATCCGCAGTTTACGGCGGATCAAACGGAGATACGATTGGCAAAGGAGGAGCTGCAAACGGTGCAGCTTTCTATCGAGGAATATTTGAAGGAGTGCTGGAAGAACAAACAAGAGGTGATTGATGTAAGCGCGTATAAACTGAATGAAGAAGAACTGAATAAGGTCATCTTCGGGATACATTATGAAAATCCGGAGTATTATTGGGTGTTGCGCAACACTGCTATTAATAAAGACGAGGAAACAGGCTTCGTAAAAACGTATTATCAATATTACGAGGGAACGACGGGAAAACCTCTTGACAGGAGCGAAGAACTGGAACGGGAATGGGAAGTTGTAAAGGAAAAAACGAAATATTGTAAAACGGATATAGAAAAAGCGCTGGTAGTACATGAGCACTTGTGCGATACAATCGTGTATTCTTCCAGACTGCAGGCGGCGGCTCATGACATTGAAGGCGCAATTTTTGAGAAAGAAGCTGTGTGCGAGGGATATGCGCTTGCGTATAAATATTATATGAATCGTTTGGAAATTCCGTGCAAGATCGTAAGCGGAACGTCAAATGGTCAGTCTCATGCGTGGAATCAGATTCAGCTTAACGGGAATTGGTACATGGTAGATCCGACATGGATGATGTGGCGAACAGTCATGACGTAAAGCATCAGTATTTTTTGTGCAGTGAGAATAAGTTTCCGAATCATGTATGGAACAAGGAAAGCGAACTGTATGAAACTTGCAGCGATACGACGTATGACAATTTAGACTGGAAAAATGATCTTCAGGGAATGTACGCTTATCAGGGCGGACTGTACCGCTCTAAATCGTTGATCGTCGGCGGAAAAGAAGTGAGCGGTATATGGCGGATCGATGCGGAAAATATAGAGAAAGAAGCGGAATTAGTGCTTCCGATCACAGATCAGTGGCAGCTGAACTCTGTCAATGTAGTAAGAGGATATTCACAACTTTCTTATTATGACGGAATGCTTTACTACAATACGCCGCGGGCTGTATGGAGATGGAATTTCGATCCTGAATCAGAACCTGAGAAAGTATTTGAACTGGATCAGAGTATTCCGGGCGAAATATGGGATGCAGAGGCTGCAAACGGGAAGATTTATTACGAGACAGGCGTTTATGAAAAAGGAGAGAGACAGAAGGGGCAATATGTGTTTGACGAAGATTACCGGAAAGCAAAGCATCCGATCGCAGTAACCAAACCGGTTATGACAGTTGTAATGGGCGGTGAAAATGTGTTCCTGCAGTCGGCGGCTCCGGGGAACGTAACATATACGTCGAAGAATCCTGAGATCTGCGACGTTCAAGTTGTGTGGAAAGACGAGTCCTGTCAGCTGATTCCTAAAAAAGCCGGGGAGACGATCGTAACGGTTCATGCAGATCCGACGGATCATTATGCGGAAGGTGCGGTAGATGTAAAAGTGATCGTTAAAGAGCGGGATGATATTGAAGAAAAGATCACTCTTCAATATGAAGCCGGAGACGGAGGAAGTATAGCAGCAGTTGATGCGGCAACAGGGAAAATACTTGAAAACGGAGCAAAGATCAAACCGAATGCAGAAGTTCAGTTTACGGCGTCTCCAAATTCCGGTTATTCTGTGAAAAACTGGGTTGTAAACGGAGAAGTATATAAGGAAAACGGCATCGTTTATACAGGCATGGAATTAAAGCGCGCGATCACCGCTTCATCTGACAGCGTGAAAGTTGAATTTGTAAAAGATGAGCCGGCATTTGTGAAGGGCGATGTAAATTTAAGTGGGAAGGTCGAGATCGGCGATGTTCGTGAAGCCTTGAGAAGTATATGCAAAAAGACAGAACTGACAGCGCTTCAGAAGCAGGCGGCGGATGTAAATGAAACGGAAACGTTGATATAGAAGATTTAAGGAAGATCTTAAGATTTGTCTGCGGAAAGATCGATCAACTGAATATGGAAGAAAGCGGGGCGTCAAAATGAAGATATTAATCATCGGCGGAGTGGCTGCCGGAACAAAAACTGCTGCGAAATTGAAACGGGAAGACAGAAATATTGATGTGACTGTGATTACGAAAGATAAAGATATCTCTTATGCGGGATGTGGTCTGCCGTACTATGTGGGCGGACTGATCGAGGGCAGGGACGAGCTGATCGTGAATACTCCGCAGAAATATTCCGCGCTGACCGGGGTTGAAGTAAGAACGGGGAAAGAAGCGGTTGCACTCGACGCAGAAAAAAAGCAAGTGACGGTGCAGGATGTACAGACAGGCGAGAAAGAAGTCTGTTCCTACGATAGATTAGTAGTTGCAGTAGGAGCATCTCCCGCGATCCTTCCGATAGAAGGAAAAGAACTGGCAGGCGTATTTAAGATGAGAACGCCTGACGATGCAGAAGGAATCCGTACATATGCAGAACAAAACAATGTGAAAAAAGCGGTTGTGATCGGAGCTGGTTTCATCGGACTTGAGGCTGCGGAGAATTTACAGGCAAAAGGAATCCAGGTGACCGTCATTGATTTTGCGGATCAGATCCTGCCGAATATTTTTGATCCTGAGATGGCGCTCTATGCGAAAAGACATCTGATCCGGCAGGGAATCCGCGTGCTTACAGGAACGAAAGCGGAGCAGATATATGAAAGAGGTACACAGGGCCGTGTGGCGGGAATTAAGACGTCTGCCGGAAATCTGCCGTGTGAAATGATCATCATGGCTGCGGGAATCCGTCCGAATACGGAGTTTTTAAATGACAGCGGTATAGAGATGTTCAAAGGAACGATTCTTACAGACGATCAGATGAAAACGAATCTGGATGATGTATATGCGGCAGGAGACTGTGTGATGGTGAAGAACCGTCTGACGGGAAAACGTCAGTGGTCACCGATGGGATCTTCGGCGAATCTGGAAGGACGTACATTGGCACAGGTACTTGCCGGAGCGCAGAAGTCGTATCCGGGAGTTCTCGGCACAGGCGTTGTGAAGCTTCCGGGTCTGAATGCCGGAAGAACAGGACTGACAGAAGCGCAGGCAAAAGAAGCGGGCTACGATGTAGTTACGGCGCTTGTTCCGACGGATGATAAAGCGCATTATTATCCGGACGCTTCGTTTTTCATTACGAAACTGATTGCAGACCGGAGTACAAGAAAACTGCTTGGCGTTCAGGTGTTTGGTCCGGGCTCTGTTGATAAGATGGTTGATATCGCAGTGATGGGATTGAATATGGGCGCGGTTCTGGATGATTTTGAAAATGCGGATTTCGCATATGCACCGCCGTTCTCAACAGCAATCCATCCGTTTGTGCAGGCTGTTTATGTATTGATGAACAAACTGGACGGTACGATCGTCAGCATGACTCCTGCGGAGTATGCCGCAGGAAAAGCAGAAGGCTATACGGTTGTCGATGTTGCGCCGGAGCCGTCGATCAGAGGAGCGGTATATGTAAACTTAGGAGCTGTAAACGGCGAAATCAAAGGACTTGGAAAAGAGGAGAAACTGCTTCTTGTCTGTGCAAAGGGCAAAAGAGGATATTTTCTTCAAAACCGGTTGCGTCATTACGGCTATACGAATACAGTCGTTCTTGAAGGAGCAACATTTTTTCAATGATGTAAAAGTGAAAAATAATATAGAAGAAGCTGTCTCTAAAGAAGACGAGACGAGAGTAAAAGCGCTTGGATTTTTAAAGGATAAAAGGACGCCGGATAAATTTAACGGACGTGTGATCACAAGAAACGGAAAGATTACAGCCGAAGAAGCGCACACGATTGCCGAGGCGGCGCAGTTATACGGAAGCGGAGAAGTGACAATGACCTCTCGTCTGACGATGGAGATTCAGGGCGTTCCTTATGACAATATAGAACGCTGCGGGAATATCTGATGCAGGCAGGACTTGAGATGGGAGGAACCGGCTCAAAAGTCCGTCCGGTTGTATCGTGCAAGGGAACGACTTGTCAGTACGGGCTGATCGATACGTTTGCATTGTCCGAAGAAATTCATGAAAGATTTTTCCATGGATACAGCGATGTGAAGCTGCCGCATAAATTTAAGATCGCGGTAGGAGGATGTCCGAATAATTGTGTAAAACCGGATCTGAATGATCTTGGAATTATCGGTCAGAAAGTTCCGTGGGTCGATCTTGAAAAGTGCCGTGGCTGCCGGATTTGCCAGGTAGAAAAAAATTGTCCGATCCATGCGGCAAAAATGGTGGACGGAAAGATTGTGATCGACGAAAATGTATGTAATCACTGTGGAAGGTGCATCAGTAAATGTCCGTTTGGTGTGACTGAAGAATTTGTTTCGGGGTATCGCGTATATATAGGCGGACGCTGGGGCAAGAAAGTAGCGCGGGGAAGATACCTTGAAAAAGTGTTTACAGATAAAGAAGAAGTGCTTGATATTGTGGAAAAAGCAATTCTTTTGTTCCGGGAACAGGGGATCACGGGAGAGCGATTTGCGGATACGGTTGAAAGACTCGGATTTGAAAATGTTCAGGAACAGCTTTTGGGAGATGGACTGTTAGCCCGCAAAGATGAAAACATAAGAGCGCAGAAACATTTGAAAGGCGGAGCAACTTGTTAAGAATTTTATAAAACGATAGAGTGCAGCATAGCGACTCATAAGACAGATTGAAGGTAAAGGGGAAAAAGAAAAATGAACAAAAACTATGAGGCATGGAAAAGAGGTTGGAAAAAACGAGCGGGCGCACTGGCGCTTTGCGGCGGAATATTGATTGCGGGGACGTCCGTCGTAGGAGCACAGGAAAACCCGTAGCAGGCGGCAGTGCAGTCAGAAGTACAGCTTGCAGAAGCAAACTCTAAAGAGAAGCTGCTTCCGTTAGATCAATATCTGAAAGACTGCTGGGCAAAGAAGCAGACGGCGATTGATTTAACCGCGTACAAAATAACGCATGAAGAATTGAACAAGGTGATTTTCGGTATCCACTATGAGGAACCGGAATATTATTGGACGATCCGAAACGATATAACCGATACAGATCCGCAAACAGGACTTTTGAAAACTTATTATCCTTATTATTCCGGCGAGACAGGAAGTCCTTTTGACCGTACGGAAGAATTGGAACGGGAATGGGAAATGGTTGAAGAGATGACGGAAAACTGTACGACTGATCTGGAAAAAGCGCTTGTAGTGCATGATCATCTGGTTAGAACAATTCAGTACAGTGCGTCATTGGGCGCTTTTGTGGCCCATGATATTGAAGGTGCCATTTTTGAGAAAAAATGTGTGTGTGAAGGATATGCATTGGCGTATAAGTATTACATGAATCGCCTGAATATTCCGTGTAAAGTAGTGAGTGGAGTTTCAAAAGGCCAGCCTCATGCGTGGAATCAGATTAAAATTAATGGAAAATGGTATTTTGTAGACGCGACATGGGATGACGGAAGCTGTGTGTTGGAGGAAAAAAGCCACCCTGTAAAACATGAATATTTCCTGAAAAGTGAGACGGAATTTTCAGATCACACATGGAACAGAGAAGGCTATGAAATTTGTAACGATACAACTTATGACAACGTAGAGTGGAAATGGGTTTCCAGAAAAATGGCCGCATATAAAGGCGGTTTATATGTTGCCGGATCATTCCCCAGAGACGGAGTGATAAAGAGCGGAATATGGAGGTATGATTCGGAAGACCCGACTCAGAAGGGAGAACTGGTCGTTGAGATCGAGGATGAGTGGCCGGTGTCACAGTATAATAAAGGCAAGGGTTGTATGGAAATTGCATATTATGACGGGATGCTTTACTACAACACTCCGAAAGCTGTATGGAAATGGAACTTTGATAAGAATACAGAGCCGGAAAAAGTTTTTGAGTTAGAAGAAAATGTTTCGGGCAGTATCTGGTATTTGCATGTAGCGGACGGCAAAGTTTATTACGAGACGTCTCTTTACGAAAAGAATGAGAAAGAAAAGCGGGAGTATGTAATTGATGTAAACTATCAGAAAGTGAAACACCCGATCGCTGTGACAAGTCCGGTAATGACAGTTGAACTGGGAGGAAATGCAAAAGAGGTATTCCTGCAGGGGGCAGCTCCGGGAATCGTGACTTTTAAAGCGAACAACCCTGACATTTGTGACGTGGAAGAGGCGTACGCAGACAGATCGTGTAAGCTGATCCCGAAAAAGGCGGGTGAAGCGACTGTAACTGTGCATGCGACAGCTACAGATCACTATTTGGAAGGCTCGGTAGATGTAAAAATTATTGTCAAAGGTGATTCAAGCACAGAACAGAAGATCACGCTTCAGTATGAATCCGGTTCAAACGGTTCTTTAAGAGCGGTTAATGCGGCAACAGGAGAAAATTTATCAAATGGAGCGCAGATTCTTCCGAATACAGAAGTTCAATTTATGGCATCTCCGAACGAAGGTTATTCTGTGAAAAACTGGACGATTAACGGAGAAGTGTACAAAGAAAACGGTCAGGTTTATACTGGTACTACTATGAAATATGCGATTACAGCTTCATCAGGCATTGTAAAAGTCGAGTTTGTAAAAGATGAAGTTGAAGTTGTCAAAGGGGATGTAAACTTGAACGGAAAGGTTGAAATCGGCGATGTCCGTGAAGCCTTGAGAAGTATTTGTAAAAAGACACAACTGACAGAAACGCAGAAACAGGCGGGAGATATAAACAAAAACGGAACTGTTGATATCGAAGATTGAGAACAATCCTGAGAGTTGTTTGCGGAAAAGTAGAAAGCCTGTAAGTGATGTAAATAGTAAATCGATAAGAAAAGCGGATGGTGATTGAGCTGTCCGCTTTTTGTAATGGGGAAGAGACGGATATTTGAATTTAAAGTACAAAAAAATCACCGTCCCCGCGGCTCTCAAGTCCGCAAAAACAGTGATTAGAATGCGCGATCAGGGGTTCGAACCTGGACACCCTGATTAAGAGTCAGGTGCTCTACCAACTGAGCTAATCGCGCATGCAATAGTATGTTGTTT
>ENA-OQCE01000457-OQCE01000457.1-human-gut-metagenome-genome-assembly--contig:-NODE-457-length-19561-cov-1.769167_pt1 | contig 19561 bp, 21 predicted proteins | sample MGYA00242495_ERZ504572 | MGnify/ENA primary metagenome ERZ504572 (study PRJEB26092, sample SAMD00036228) | human gut metagenome | host: Homo sapiens | study: EMG produced TPA metagenomics assembly of...
AATGAAAAAAAACAGGCGCTGGGAACTGTGTTCCACTTCCAATGCGTCTGCTTTATTCAGCAGAAGAAAAATTTACAGGAGGAAAACATGATTTCAAAGTACAGTGTGAAACGTCCTTATACCGTGCTTGTGGCAGTTGTGCTGGTCATCGTGCTCGGTGCGGTCTCGTTGTCAAAAATGACGACAGATCTGCTTCCGGATATGAGTTTTCAGTATGCGCTGGTTGTCACAACCGATATGGGAGCAAGTCCGGAACAGGTGGAAAGTGATGTGACAGCGCCGATTGAATCAGCGATGGCAACAACGTCCAACATTAAAAATATCAGTTCTGTTTCCTATAACAGTTATTCCGTCGTAACACTGGAATATGAGCAGAATGCAAATATGGATTCGGTGGTGATCGAAATCCAGCAGAGTCTTGACCAGGTATCCGGGCAATGGGATGATTCCATCGGAACACCTATGATTATGAAAGTCAATCCGGACATGATGCCGGTGCTGGCTGCAGCGGTGGATAAGGATGGCATGGATGCGAACGCACTTTCCGATTATGTGAAGAATGATCTTGCGCCGGCACTTGAAAGTCTGGAAGGAGTGGCTTCTGTCACTACGACCGGGCAGCTGGAAGAAAGCGTAGATGTAACACTCGATCAGGACAAGATAGACGCATTAAATAAAAAGATTCAGAAGAAGATCGATGAACAGTTTGAAAAGTCCCAGAAAAAAATTGATGCGGGGAAAAAGAAAGTAGAGAGTGGAAAGTCTTCCATCAGTCAGGGATCGGAGCAGTTAAACAGCGCGATTAATCAGACGATGAATCAGCAGAAGAAGCTCTACAAGACGGAACAGGATCTGAAAAAACAACTCGCAGAGTTAAAAAAACAGAAAGCTTCTTTGGAACAGATCCAGACAGGCATCCAGACCTTTATGAAGTCGGATGCCTACACCGGAATCGTGACGGTATTAAAAGATAACCCACAGCTTGCAGAGAGCAGTGAGATGCAGGTACAGATCAAACAGGTTAATGCGGTTGTGAAAAAGCAGTTTTCGGCGTTGTCCTCGCTTGGAATCACAGTAAATACCTATGAGGATCTCCCGGCGGCATCCGCAGAAGTGGGAAAACTCCTGACCAAAGTCAATACAGGAATGAAAACCATTGAACGTGCACAGCAGAAGGTAGAGAGCGGAAAAGTCAGCCTGGCCTCGGCTTTGGATACGTTAAATGCCAATGCATCCATGACGGCACTTCAGGTCAGTGCTTCTTCTACCGAACTGGCCAATGCAGCCTCCTCCTTGGAGAGCGCACAGAGTAAACTGGATGAAGCCAAAGATACGGCATATGATTCCGCAGATCTGAATAAAGTGCTGAGCAAAGATACCATCACAAGCCTGCTTGCCGCGCAGAATTTTGATATGCCGGCGGGATATGCCATGGACGGGGATACCCAGTATCTGATCCGCGTGGGAGATGCCGTGCAGGATGTCGATGAATTAAAAGATCTGCCGCTTGTGGATATGGGAATCGACGGAATCGATACGATCCGTCTTTCGGATGTGGCAGAAGTCAAAGTGACGGATAATTCCGATGAGACGTATGCCGTGATTAATGGCAATCCTGGCATTATGCTTTCGATGGAAAAACAGACCGGATATTCTACCGGAGAAGTTACGAATCGTATCCTGGATAAATTTAAAGCGTTAGAAAAAGAAGATTCCAAGCTCTACCTGAATGTATTGATGAATCAGGGCGTATACATTGACATGATTGTAAACTCTGTAATGCAGAATATGATCTGGGGGGCAATCCTTGCTATTTTGGTATTGCTGCTGTTCCTGAAAGATATCAAACCGACAATCGTGATTGCATGTTCCATACCGCTTTCCGTTGTCGCTGCAATCGTGCTGATGTACTTTACCGGAATTACCTTAAATATTATTTCCATGTCCGGACTGATGCTTGGTATTGGTATGCTTGTGGACAACTCAATTGTTGTCATCGAAAATATTTATCGTCTGCGCGCAGAAGGCTATTCCATCCGGAAAGCAGCGGTAGAAGGATCAAAACAGGTGACGGGTGCGATCATTGCGTCAACGCTTACCACGATCAGCGTCTATGCGCCGATTATTTTTACAGAGGGAATTACCCGGCAGCTGTTTGTGGATCTTGCCCTGACGATTGCATATACCCTGGTAGCGAGTCTGGTCGTGGCATTGACGTTTGTCCCGGCGATGGCTTCTGTTACACTCAGAAAAACAAAAGATATCCGTCATCCGTGGTTCGATGCCGCCCGGGAATGGTATGGCAGAGTGCTGGAGTGGTGTCTGCGTTTCAAACCACTGGTACTGATTATTGCGGTGGTTCTTCTGATCGGAAGTGCAGCACTGTCACTTTCAAAAGGCTTAAACTTTATGGATATGGATATGGAGACAAATCAGCTTTCCGTCACGATTTCTGCAAAAGAGGGTGAGAAACTGACCTTTGAGGAATTAACACAGGCATCGGATGATGTGATTCAGAGAATCTCAAAAATCAAAGGAATCAAGACGGTCGGAGCGATGGCTGGTGGAGATTCCACGATGAATCTGATGGGTGGAGGAAATGACAGCGTCAGCATGTATATCCTGCTGGATGAGGACTCCAAAGTCAAAGCATCGGATGTGGAAGAAAAAATTGTCAGCAGGACGAAAGATTTGGACTGCAAAGTAGAAACCAACAGTTCTTCCATGGATTACAGCAGTTATTTCGGCAGCGGTCTTTCCGTCAGAATTAAAGGAAATGATATTGATACGCTGCAGAAGCTTGCCAAAGAAGTGGCAGATGTGATGAAGCAGACAAAGGGAACCGTGGATGTGGACGATGGTCTGGAAGATACAAAGCCACAGCTTACCATTTCCGTGGATAAAGAAAAAGCTGCGGAATACGGATACACGGTTGCACAGGTATATCAGCTTGTCAGTGCGAAGATGGCAGACAGCAAGAGCGCAACCACGATTTCCACAGACATCAAAGATTATAAAGTCTATGTGCAGACACAGGAACAGACGGATACGAAACTGGACGATATCAGACAGATGACATTTACCCACACAGACAAAGACGGAAAAGAAAAAGAGATTCCTCTTACGAAAATCTGTGAGATGAAAGTACGACAACACTCAGCACCATGAAACGGGATGCACAGACACGTTATATTACGGTATCCTGTGGTGTGGATGAAGATCACAATGTCACACTGCTTGGCAATAAAATTCAAAAGAGTATGGATAAGCTGCATGTGCCGGAAGGCTATCATATCGAAATGACCGGAGAGGACGAGACAATCAGTGATTCCATGAGCAGCTGGTTCTGATGATGATACTGGCAGTTATCTTTATTTATCTGATCATGGTGGTACAGTTCCAGTCACTCGTTTCTCCGTTTATCATTATGTTCTCGATTCCGCTTGCCTTCACCGGAGGATTTATTGCTCTGCTTCTGACAGGGCAGGAAGTCAATGTCCTGGCAATGCTTGGATTTATCATGCTGGCAGGTCTTATTGTAAACAACGGTATTGTACTGATTGATTATATCAATCAGGCAAGAAAAGCGGGTGTTTCTAAGCATGAGGCGATTATTTCATCCGGAAAGACCCGGGTGCGTCCGATTCTGATGACAGTACTGACACAGTTCTTGCAATGCTGACTACGGCTCTTGGAATCGGTGACGGTTCCGACATGATGCGTCCGATGGCAATCACACTGATTGGAGGACTGGTTTATGGTACCGTTCTGACGCTGATTGTCATTCCATGTATCTACGATATGTTCCATCGGGAAAAGAACATGGTAGAAGAGGAATTATAGTGAATTTCACAGAAATCTTCTTGACAAAAAAGAGAGCCGCAAGTAAGATTAAATTATGTATAAAAAAGTGATGATGGAGAGGAGTACACATGGAATTCCTGAAAGAGAAGGATATTCATTGAAGTGGAGCATTGGCAGAGTTTTCGTGCAGAATGTTCCTGCAATGGCTGTAAGATATCCACAGGATGCAGTGTGGAAGGTAGCTCCGGAACTGGAATGTTGAATGTGGTACATTGCCCTGTAGGCATTCCCGGATCGTCCCCGTTAAAGGACATGATGAGTATTACAAAGGTGGTACCGCGAGAGTTTTCGCCCTTTGTGCAGAAAAAGAAAAGGCTTTCTGTACAGAGGGCGTTTCATTTATATTAAGGAGGAACACATGAGCAAAGAATTAAGTAAAACATACGATCCGAAAGATATAGAGGATCGTCTCTATAAGAAGTGGGAGGACAATGGGTATTTTCATGCAGAAGCAGACCGCAGCAAGAAACCGTTTACCATTGTGATGCCACCGCCAAATATTACCGGTCAGCTTCACATGGGACATGCACTGGATAATACCATGCAGGATATCCTGATCCGCTACAAGAGAATGCAGGGATACAATGCACTGTGGCAGCCGGGTACGGATCACGCATCCATCGCTACAGAGGTAAAGGTGATTCAGAGTTTAAAAGAGCAGGGCATCAATAAGGCGGATCTGACCCGTGAAGAGTTCCTGGATAAGTGCTGGGAGTGGAGAAAAGAATACGGCGGACGTATTGTAAAGCAGCTGCGCAAACTTGGTTCTTCCGCAGACTGGCAGCGTGAGCGCTTTACGATGGATGAAGGATGTTCCCATGCGGTACAGGAAGTATTCACCAAGTTATATAAGAAGGGCTGGATTTATAAAGGTTCCCGTATTGTCAACTGGTGTCCGGTATGTAAGACTTCCATTTCCGATGCGGAAGTTGAGCATGAAGAGCAGGATGGATTTTTCTGGCATATCAATTATCCGGTTGTTGGAGAGGAAGGCCGCTTCGTAGAGATTGCCACCACACGTCCGGAGACACTGTTTGGTGATACTGCGGTGGCAGTAAACCCGGACGATGAGCGTTATAAAGATATTGTCGGAAAGATTTAAAGCTTCCGATGACGGACCGCGAAATACCGGTGATCGCAGATGCTTATGTAGACAAGGAATTTGGAACCGGATGCGTAAAGATCACTCCGGCACATGACCCGAACGATTTTGAGGTTGGAAAGCGTCATAATCTGGAAGAAATTGTTGTCATCAACGACGATGCAACGATGAATGAAAAAGCCGGAAAATATGCCGGAATGGACCGCTACGAGTGCCGGAAAGCACTGGTGGATGATCTTAAGAAAGAGGGACTTCTGGTAAAAGTTGTTCCACATTCCCACAATGTCGGTGTGCATGACCGCTGTCATACAACGGTTGAGCCGATGATCAAGCAGCAGTGGTTTGTAAAGATGGATGAGATGATCAAGCCGGCTGTGAAGGTGTGAAGAACGGAGATATCAAACTTCTTCCAAAGCGTATGGACAAGACCTACTTTAACTGGACCGACAACATCCGTGACTGGTGTATCAGCCGTCAGCTGTGGTGGGGACATCGCATTCCGGCATGGTACTGCGATGACTGTGGCGAGATGGTAGTATCCATCGAAAATCCTGGCAAGTGTCCGAAGTGCGGATGTACACATATGACACAGGATCCGGATACGCTTGATACCTGGTTTTCTTCTGCACTGTGGCCATTCTCTACGTTAGGCTGGCCGGAAAAGACCGAGGATCTGGATTATTTCTATCCGAACGATGTGCTGGTAACCGGATACGATATTATTTTCTTCTGGGTTATCCGTATGATTTTCTCTGGATATGAGCAGATGGGTAAGGCACCGTTCCATACCGTACTGTTCCACGGACTGGTACGTGACTCCCAGGGACGCAAGATGAGTAAATCACTGGGCAATGGTATTGATCCACTGGAAGTCATTGACAAGTATGGCGCAGATGCACTTCGTCTGACACTGATTACCGGAAATGCACCGGGAAACGACATGCGGTTCTACTGGGAGCGTGTGGAGGCATCCCGTAACTTTGCCAATAAAGTATGGAATGCATCCCGTTTTATCATGATGAATCTGGATGGATTTGAACTCCATACGCCGTCAAAGGATGAGTTACATGCAGCAGACAAGTGGATTCTTTCCAAGGTGAATACCCTTGCTAAAGATGCCACAGAAAATATGGACAAATTTGAACTCGGAATTGCTGTACAGAAAGTATACGATTTCATCTGGGATGAGTTCTGTGACTGGTACATTGAGATCGCAAAAGTCCGTACCTATAAAAAGGATGAAGATCCGGTATCTGCCAATGCAGCACTGTGGACCTTAAAGACCGTACTGACCGAGGCATTGAAACTGTTACATCCGTATATGCCATTTATCACAGAAGAAATCTTCTGTACATTACAGTCAGAGGAAGAGACGATTATGCTCTCCAAGTGGCCGGAGTACAAAGAAGAGTGGAACTTCCCGGCAGAGGAATCTGCCATTGAGCACTGTAAGGATCTCGTTAAGGGAATCCGTAATGTCCGCACAGAAATGGATGTTCCGCCATCAAGAAAGGCAAAGCTTTATATTACATCTGAGGATGCAGGGCTTCGCACTGTTTTTGAAGAAAATAAGGAAGTATATGTAAATCTTGCTTCTACCAGCGAGATTATAGTACAGGCAGACAAAAACGGTATCAGTGAGGATGCGGTTTCCGTTGTGATTCCGGGAGCAGTTCTTTATCTGCCACTGGAGGATCTGGTAGATTTTGAAAAAGAAAAAGAGCGTTTGCATAAAGAAAAAGATAAGCTGACGAAGGAACTTGCACGTTCTAAGGGCATGCTTTCCAATGAAAAATTCTTAAATAACGCAAAACCAGAAAAGGTACAGGAAGAGAAAGACAAGCTGGCAAAGTATGAGCAGATGATGGCTCAGGTAGAAGCGCGGCTGGCACAAATGAAATAAATGGTTTCGGATTTCTATAGCAGAGAGGGGAAAATGCCATGGAAGATATTTCAATGAGAGGTGCGGTTGTCCGGATTTCACAGGATAGTATGGAAGCATATTTGACATTGCAGCCGCCGGAGGCGGAGAGGGATACACATTATCAGAGCTGGTGCGGTATATCCGCACCCAGCGGGTAACCAATGGAATTGACGAAGCGGCGATCCAGGAGATGATCGATGGCGGAGTGTACATGAGAGATGTATGTATTGCAAAAGGACAGCCACCGGTCAATGCAGAAAACGGCCGCTATGAACTTCATTTCAATCCGGATGTGGATGGAAAACCAAAGGTCAAGGAGGATGGTTCCATAGATTACTGGAGCATCCGTACAGTGGAGATGGTAAAAGAAGGTCAGACAATTGCCACCTACTATCCACCAACCGAGGCGGTAAACGGGATGAATGTTTCGGGAAAGCCGATACTGGCAGTCCGTGGCAAGCCATTGCAGCCACTCCGCGGAAAAGGATTTCACTGTACAGAAGACGGAAGTACTTATATTGCAGACCTGTCTGGAAAGATTGAAATGTCAAACGGAAAGATCCGGATATCCGCAGTTTATGAAATTCCCGGTGATGTGGGAATCGGTACAGGAAATGTGGAATATCACGGAGATGTTATAATCCACGGTGGAATCAAACCGGGGGCAAAGGTAAGTACGAGTGGAAGTCTCACGGTAGACGGTATCTGCGAGAACTGTGTGATTGAAGCGGGAAAAGATATTGTCCTGCGAAGCGGTGTTCTCGGTGGAAACAAGACCAGTATTCGTGCAGGTGGGAATATCCACGCAAAATTTTTCGAATACTGTAAGGTGAAAGCCGATGGCTTTATTGAAGTGACTTATGCATTAGACAGTCATATGATCAGTTTTGATCATATTTATGTAACCGGAAAAAAGGGAAGTATCATTGGCGGATATGCTACGCAATCAGTGGAATGGATGTGAATGTAATCGGAAATTCCACGGAAGTAAAGACACAGGTGCATGTCGGAGTCAGTGCGCAGATGCGGCAGGAACTGTCGGATCTGCAGAAATCCATTGAAGAAAATGGGGAAGTGATCAAGAAGATTACCACTGGGCTGAAACAGTTTGAACTGGTGGCTGCGCAAAAAGGAATTGATGTATCGAAAGATCCGCGCAGAACTGAGCTTCTTCGTGCCAAAATGAAAACGCAGGCAGATATTGCTGAAAGCCAAAAAGCGGTAGATCGTCTGGAAGAACTGGTCAAACGCGGGGAAAATGCAAAGATCAGTGTCGTACGCAAAGTGTATTCCGGATGTGTTGTAACCATTGACCAGCAGACGCTTACCGTAAAAGAACTGCAGGAAGCCGTTTGTTTCCAGAAGAAAAAAGAAGGGGTTGTGATGATCTCTCTCAAGTAAACAGATGCAGTTCCTGTAATATTTCCGAGAAATAATGCGAATAAATTTACTTGCATATCCAATGCATTATATTATAATTAAGATACATGGGAACGCAGAACCTGTATATCGCAAAAAGGAGCAGGAGAAATGATTAATTTTGAAAAAGAGCTGAAGAATTTTCAGCCGAGTCTGGAAGTAGAAGAAGCCGAGGCTGCAATTTATAACCATGATCTGACAGATGTAACGGATATTATTACCGAAATATTGCGTGATGTACGTCAGAATGGTCAGCAGTTAGGACAGTAATGAAAAAGAGGAAGAAATGATTTGTTATAAATGTGGACAGGAGGTTGGAAATGCAAAGCGCTGCCCGAATTGCGGGGCAGATCTTTCCGTATTTTTGAAAGTGCGTCACATTTCCAACGCATATTATAATCTGGGGCTGGAACAGGCGGGCGTGAGAAATCTTTCCGGAGCGATTGTCAGCCTGAAAAACAGTCTGAAGTTTAATAAATATAATATTGATGCACGAAATCTTCTGGGATTGATTTATTGCGAGACAGGAGAAGTGGTAGATGCCTTAAGTGAATGGGTGATCAGCCGCAGTTATCAGCCGAAGGACAATCTTGCCAGTCATTATCTTGATGAGATCCAGCAGGACCGGGGAAGATTGGATTCCGTAAATCAGACGATTAAAAAATATAACCAGGCATTGCACTATTGCAAGCAGGACAGTCGGGATCTGGCAATTATCCAGCTGAAAAAGGTACTTTCGCTGAATCCGAAGCTTGTCAAGCACATCAGCTGCTGGCGCTTCTTTATCTGCAGGACAATAAGCTGGAACTGGCAAAAAAAACTTTGCGCAATGCGGGAAAGATTGATACAAATAATACAACCACCCTGCGTTATCTGCGCGAAGTGAATGCAAGACTGAAGGAAAAAAAGTCCTTCCAAAAAGCCGAAGGATGATGATCTGATTTCTTATCAAAGTGGAAATGAGACCATTATCATGCCGAAGCGGTTTAAGGAATCTTCGATTGGGGCAACATTAGTATATATCGTGATCGGACTAATCGTGGGTACTGCGATTACCGCGTTTCTGATCGTGCCGAGCGTTCGCAACAAGGCAAAAGAAGATGCACAGAGAAAACTGGTTGAAGCGAGTGATACCATTTCCACGAATGGACAGACAATCAAAGATCTGGAAGGACAGGTGGAGGATCTGAAAAATCAGCTGGAAGAGCAGACGACCAACAACGAAAAGGTCAAGGTTCAGATATCCACTTATGAAAATCTCCTGCAGGCATGTGTTTCCTATTATGGATCAAAGGATGTGACGACTGCGGGAAAGACACTGGATAAAGTAAAGACGAAGTATCTGTCCGACAAAGCTAAAACCATATATGATGATATCAATGGGGAGGTACAGGATAAGTATCTGAATCAGCTTTACAAGGAAGCTATAGTTTGTACTCCCGTGGAAAGTATAAGGACGCCATCGATACATTAAAACAGATTACGGATGAGCAGGAAGATTTCCAGGACGGATCAGCTGCCTATTATCTGGCACAGTCCGTACCGGAAAAACGGGGACCTGAAATCTGCAAAACCGTATTATCAGTATGTAATTGAAAATTATCCGGATACGGAGCGGGCGAGAACGTCACAGAATTATGTAGACGCACAGGAATAAAAAGGAACACATTGCATTACAAAAGACACTACAGTACAGGTTACTGTCGGTGTCTTTTTTTGCTTATTTATAAAGAAGTAAGGGAAAGGAAGAGGTTTTATATGGAAGCAGCATATCGAAAGGAAGCGGACTGCATGATTGTGCCGATGCCGCGGGAGGTGGATCATCATGTGGCAGGCAATATGAGCAGGGAAATAGATCTGTTGGCGGAAAGCTGGCATGTTCACAGGATTGTATTTGATTTTGCGGGGACTGATTTTATGGACAGTTCCGGAATCGGTATATTAATAGGAAGAAAAAAGACGATGGACATGCATGCAGGAAAAGTGACAGCGGTAAATCTGGGAGAACGGGTGTATAAAATATTTGAAAAATCCGGGTTGTTTCAGATTATTTCATTGGAAGAGGAGGAAAAATAAAATGGTGCAGGAAAATCATATGCAGGTTCATTTTGATGCAAAATCCGTAAATGAGGGATTGGCACGCATGGTTGTGACCGCATTTATGACAAATATGAATCCGACGCTGGAGCAGATTGCAGATGTAAAGACAGCAGTGAGTGAGGCTGTGACAAATGCCATTATCCATGGATACGAAGATGAAACGAAACAGGTGGAACTGACCTGTGACCAAAACGGTCAGCAATTGGTGGTAACGGTGGAAGATCACGGAGTCGGAATTGAAGATCTTGAACAGGCATTGCAGCCTTTTTTTACTACAAAACCGGAATTGGAACGTTCCGGTATGGGCTTTTCCTTTATGGAGGCTTTATGGATCGGATTGAGGTACGGTCAAAAAAAAGGAGAAGGAACACGTGTGGTTATGTGGAAATACATAGAAAGGGAACGTGAGCAGTAAGATACCGGCAAAAGAGGAAAATGGACGACAGAACATCCAGAGGGCGCAGCAGGGAGACCGGAAGATCAGGCAGCAGATGATAACCGAGAATATGGGGCTGGTTTATATGGTGGCGAAACGATTCGCAAACCGGGGAACCGATTTGCAGGATCTGACACAGATCGGAGTGATTGGTCTGATCAAGGCGATCGACCGGTTTGACACTTCGCTATCCTACTCTTTTTCTACCTATGCGGTTCCGCTTATTATGGGGGAAATCCGGAGATTTTTACGGGATGACGGTATGATTCATACGAGTCGCCAGATGAAAGAACATGCAAGAAAAATAGCAATTGTCAGAGAACAAATGAAAAAGACACAAAATAAGGAGCCGACATTGCAGGAACTGGCGGAAAAGACAGGAATTGCCATTGAAGATCTGGTGGTGGCAATGGAAGCAGGAAGAGAGGTAGATTCTTTTTCGCGACCGGTGACGGAAAATGACGGAAAAGTGCTGACTTTGGAAGAAAAGCTGGAGGATAATCACCGGTTTGAAACTCCGCTTCTGAATCATATTGCATTGAAACAGGCGATCGACCAGCTGCCGGAGGAAGAAGCACAGCTGATAAAATTTCGCTATATGGACAATCTTTCCCAGGCAGAAACAGCAAAGCGCATGGGGAAAAATCAGGTATCCGTATCGCGCAGTGAGCGGAAGATACTGGAAAAACTTCGCAGAAAAATGTTGTAGCTACCACTTACAGGTACAGGGAAAATCTGGTATAATTTGCACGTAAAAGATCACAAAAGGGAGAAATTAACATGGGAGAATATTTGCAGGAAGCCGTGTTGCCGGTGCAGTACGACAATTATGTGTTTGATTTGTACGGGACACTGGTGGATATCCACACAGAGGAAGATTTTCCAAAACTGTGGGAGAAACTGGCATTGTTTTTTGGATATTACGGGGCTATTTATGAACCGAAGGAATTGCAGAAGCGCTATGCGGCACTTGTCAGCGACTGTGAGCGCGCGTTGAAAAAGACGCTGGAAGAGGACAGGCATTATACGCATGAGGCATCTCCGGAGATTGAGATCGGGGAAGTGTTTGAAAAACTGTATCAGGAAAAAGGGATCGTGGCCGATAAGACTTGCCATACATACCGGACAGTTTTTCCGTGCGCTGTCTACCGATTATGTCCGTTTGTATCCGGGGACACAGCAGATGCTTGCCAGTCTGAAAAAAATGGACAAAAAAGTATATCTGTTATCGAATGCCCAGCGCATTTTTACCGCATATGAAATGAATGTTTTAGGCATTACAAAATATTTTGATGATATTTTGATTTCTTCGGATTATCACACGAAAAAACCGGACAAACGTTTCTTTCATATATTGTTGGAGCGGCATAAGCTGGATGTGTCACATTCCCTGTATATCGGGAATGACAGCCGTTGTGATGTCGATGGTGCAAAAGGTGTCGGAATGCCGGTGTTTTATGTAAATTCCAATATTTCCCCGAAAAATGATGACGGAAAAGAGGCAGACTATATTGTAGAGAATTTTTGTGCCTGGAAGGAGGTAACCATATGAGTAAATTAAAATCAGGAAAAGTAGCAATTATCGGATGTGGATTTGTCGGTTCTGCATCTGCATTCGCCCTGATGCAGAGCGGATTATTTACCGAGATGGTGCTTTTGGATGCAAACCATCAGAAAGCAGAAGGGGAAGCCGAAGATATCGTACACGGAATTCCGTTTGGAAGACCGATGCAGATTTATGCCGGAGATTATGATGATATTGCGGATGCAGCCATTATTGTAATTACAGCAGGTGCAAATCAGAAGCCGGACGAAACGCGGCTGGATCTGGTAAACAAAAACATTGCAATTTTCCAGTCGATTATTCCGGAAATTACAAAAAGAGATTTTGAAGGAATTCTTCTGATTGTTGCAAATCCGGTAGATATTCTGACTTACACGGCGCAGAAACTGTCCGGTTATCCGGAAAAACGGGTAATTGGTTCCGGAACTGTGCTGGATTCTGCCAGACTGAAGTATCATCTGGGACAGCATCTGGGAGTGGACAGCAGAAGTGTACATGCTTTTATCGTGGGAGAACACGGGGACAGTGAGATTGCGGCATGGAGCAGTGCGAATATATCCGGAATACCGCTGGACAATTTCTGTGAGATGCGGGGGCACTATAATCATATGGAAGCAACGGAACGTATCGCCGCGGAGGTAAAACAGAGTGCCTATGAGATTATTTCCAAAAAAGGAGCCACATATTATGGAATTGCCATGTCAGTTAAGCGCATCTGCGAAGCATCATAAGAGATGAAAAATCAATTCTGCCGATTTCGACCATGCTGCACGGAGAGTATGGAATCTCAGACGTGGTGTTAAGTCTGCCGTGTATCGTTGGCCGCGATGGCTATGAAACCAAGGTTCCAATCGATCTGGATCAGGAGGAAGTTTCCAGACTGCATGAGTCTGCAAATACGCTGAAAGAAGTTCTTTCGGAGTTCTTTGCCGAAAATTAGTTTTTTTGTGCTTGCATTTTGGGGAAGAAAGGGGTAGAATACCACAGTGGGTAGAGCAAAGGCGTCGTAATGTATGTACGACGCCTCTTTTTATATATAAAGTGTATGACCATGTGAGAAATATACAAATATGACATATAGTTATTATAAAAAAACGTTTTACTTTTTACAATATGACAAATATAATAGCTTTTGATTCAAAAGTTAAGAAAGGAAGTGAGACTGTTGGATGCGTTGGTAAAGAATCTGATGGAGGAGCTGAATTGCGATACCGTCTTTACAATCCCGCTGTTTGGTGGCATTCCGATCTATGAATCGGTTGTTGTTACATGGATCATCATGGTGGTCATTCTTCTTTTGTGTCTGATCCTTGTCAAAGGACTCAGAGTTGAGAATCCAAGCCGTAAGCAGGTAGTACTTGAACTTGCTGTTTCAAAACTGTATGGATTCTTTGAGGACACGATAGGAGAAAACGGTAAAGCGTACATTCCGTACCTGGCAGCAGTTGCCATCTACATAGGAATTGCCAACCTCATCGGCCTATTAGGCTTCAAGCCGCCGACAAAAGACATGAATGTCACGGTAGCGCTTGCATTGATGAGTATCATCTTAATTGAAGCAGCAGGAGTGAGAAAGAAAGGTACCAAAGGCTGGTTAAAGAGTTTTGCGGAACCAATGCCTGTAGTTCTTCCAATTAACATTCTTGAGATATTCATCAAACCATTATCACTTTGTATGCGATTGTTTGGAAATGTACTTGGTTCCTTCGTTATTATGGAGTTACTGAAGATGGTGGTTCCACCCGTACTTCCAGCAATATTCAGTTGTTACTTTGATATTTTTGACGGACTGATTCAGGCATACGTATTTGTATTCCTTACAGGCTTGTTCATCAAGGAAGCAACGGAGTAACACACTAATTAACTGAGAAAAGAAAAGGAGAAAACATTATGTCAGCATCATTATTTGTAGCAATCGGAGCAGGAGTAGCAGTATTAACAGGTATCGGGAGCAGGTCTTGGAATCGGTAAGGCAACAGGTTCCGCAGTAGACGCTATCGCAAGACAGCCAGAAGCAGAAGGTAAGATTTCCAAAGCATTACTTCTTGGTTGTGCACTTGCCGAGGCAACCGCTATTTACGGTTTCGTTATTGCATTACTTATCATTCTTTTCTTAAAATAATGATTACCTGCGTAATTATTACATTAAGAAAGGAGCAGTAAACTATGCTGAGTTTAAATCCATGGGATATCTTGTGGACGATCGTAAATCTGCTTGTTTTATATGCAATCTTTCGTAAGTTTTTGTTTCAGCCGGTCATGAATATCATTCATGAGAGAGAGGACATGATCAACAAACAGTTCGAGGATGCCCAAAAACAGCAGGACGATGCAGCGCAGATGAAGAGTGAGTATGAGAACCAGTTAAAGGGTGCCAGAGAAAAGGCAGATCAGATCATTCTCGATGCAAAGACGCGTGCACAGGAAGAATATAACAATAAAATGGAAGCAACCAGGGTCGAAGCAGATCATATGCTTGAGAAAGCAAAGAGTGATATTGCAAATGAGCAGGAAAAGGCAACAAGAGATGCTCAGGCAAAGATTGCAGAGCTTGCTTTGCTGGCTGCTAAGAAGATTATGAAGACGGGTGAAGCACATGACGCAGGCAGCAGTAAATAGTGCCAAGGTACTATACCGGCTGTCTGTCAGCAGAGAGGATGTCGAGAAAGCGGAAAAACTTTTCTTTATGACACCGCAACTGCAGAAAGTTCTGACGAGCCCGGTCGTACCGGCAGCAAAAAAAGTATGAAATTATCGATCAGGTATTTGCACTGAAACGACAGAAAGATGTGCTGGTCCGGTACATGAAGATCATGTGCAGGATTGGTAACATGACCGAGATGTCAGGATATTTCAATTCATTATTATAAATACTGGGATCAGGATGCATCATGTGGTTCGTGCGGACTGATTTATGCCGAGACTCCGAGCAAAGAAGAGGAGGCCGAGGCGAAAGAAATTCTGGATAAAAACTATCCGGATAGTGAGATTACCCTGACGCAGAGTGTGATGAGTCGCTGATCGGTGGCTATGTTGTTAAGGTGGATATAAAGAATATGACCACAGCTATGAAGGACGTCTGCGTCAGTTACAAAGAAAACTTACAGGGAGGTGACCCCTTTGGGCGCTATTAGTGCAACAGATATTATCTCCATTATTCAGGGTGAGATCGAAAATATCAACTGGGATGAACAAAGCCGTGAGACAGGTGAGGTCATCTGGGTCGGTGATGGAATTGTTACCGTATACGGAATTGATCATGCAATGTATGGCGAGATCGTAGCCTTTGAAAACGGAGTCAAAGGAATGGTTCAGGATGTCAGACAGAATGAGATTGGTATTATTCTTTTTGGTCGTGATACCGGAATCAAAGAAGGAACCAAAGTGGTTCGTACCAAGAAAAAAGCCGGTATTCCGGTCGGTGATGCGTTTGTAGGAAGAGTAATCAATGCACTCGGTGAGCCGATTGACGGAAACGGTGATGTAAAAGAGGATGATTATCGTCCGATCGAGCAGGAAGCTCCTGGTATCATCGACAGACAAAGCGTAGACACACCAATGGAGACCGGTATTCTTTCCATTGATTCCATGTTCCCAATCGGACGTGGACAGCGTGAGTTGATCATTGGTGACCGTCAGACAGGTAAGACATCCATTGCAACAGATACCATTATCAACCAGAGAGGCAAAGATGTAATCTGTATTTACGTTGCCATCGGTCAGAAGGCATCTACCGTTGCAAAGATTGTAAATACATTAAAGAAACATGATGCCATGGATTATTCCATCGTAGTATCTTCTACAGCCAGTGATCCGGCATCTTTACAGTACATAGCTCCATATGCAGGAACTGCCATGGCAGAATATTTTATGCACAAGGGCAAGGATGTTCTCATTGTATATGATGATCTGTCCAAGCATGCGGTTGCATACCGTGCAATTTCCCTTCTGCTTGAACGTTCCCCGGGACGTGAGGCTTATCCTGGTGATGTATTCTACTTACACTCCAGACTGCTTGAGCGTTCCAGTCATCTGAGTGACAAGTTAGGTGGCGGTTCCATCACCGCACTGCCGATTATTGAAACACAGGCCGGTGATGTTTCCGCATATATTCCTACCAACGTTATTTCCATTACCGATGGTCAGATCTTCCTCGAGAGCAACCTGTTCAACGCAGGTATGAGACCAGCCGTAAACGTAGGACTTTCCGTATCCCGAGTCGGTGGTGCAGCCCAGACAAAGGCAATGAAGAAAGCCTCCGGTAGTATCCGTATCGATCTGGCACAGTACCGTGAGATGGAAGTGTTCACACAGTTTGCTTCTGATCTGGATGATGCAACAAAAGCACAGCTGCAGCACGGAAAAGCTCTGATGGAGCTGTTGAAGCAGCCGCTGAGTCATCCGCTTTCCATGCATGAGCAGGTATTAACCTGTGCATGGCAACGGACGGTGTATTCGATAAGATACCTACCAGACAGGTAAAACAGTATCAGAAAGATATCCTGGATTTCATGGATCTGAAACATCCGGAGATCGGAAAAGAAATTGAGCAGACAAAAGCTTTATCCGATGAACTGAGACAGAAAATCAAAGATGCTGCAGCAGAGTTCGCAGCAGAACAGTAAGCAGGTGTTACGATGGCAAATGCAAAAGAAATTCAGGATCGAATGAAGAGTATCAATGATACATTAAAGATTACAAATGCAATGTACATGATTTCTTCTTCGAAATTAAAGAAATCTAAAAAAATGCTGACGGACACAGAACCGTATTTCTTTACCCTGCAATCTGAGATGAGCCGTATTCTGCGGCATTTGCCGGATCTGGACAGTATTTATTTCAGGTCCACAGATGAGATTCCGGAAGAAGAAAAACGGATCGCTTATATGGTGGTTACGGCGGATAAGGGACTGGCAGGATCTTACAACCACAATATTTTAAAAATTGCGGAAGAGGAACTTGCAAAGCACCCGAAACGTCAGCTGTATGTGCTTGGTGAAGTCGGAAGACATTATTTTGAAGAACGTGGAATTGAGATCAACAAACAGTTCCATTATACGATTCAGAATCCGACATTGAACCGTGCACGAAATATCTCTGAGGAACTTCTCGAAGATTACCGTCAGGGAGAGTTTGATGAAATCTATATCATTTATACCTCAATGGTCAATGCGATGCAGGAAGAAGCAGAAATCCTGCAGCTGCTTCCACTGAAAAAAGCAGATTTCCACAACGTGGAGATTCCGCTGGATGTCAGACGTGAGGAGCTTGCCCTGCGTCCATCGGCAGATGCAGTGATGAATCGTATTGTTCCGGACTATGTGGTAGGATTTGTTTATGGTGCGCTGGTAGAATCCTTCTCCTGCGAGCAGAATGCCCGTATGATGGCGATGGAGGCAGCAACCAACAGCGCAAAGGATATGCTTCATGAGCTGGATATCATGTATAACCGTGCCAGACAGGCAGCGATTACCCAGGAGATCACAGAGGTAATTGCGGGAGCAAAATCCCAGAAGCGCAAGAAAAAGAGATAATGGAGGCCTAGGATGAAAACAGGAAAAATCATACAGGTTATGGGACCTGTTGTGGACGTTGAATTTGAAGACGAAGAATTGCCTGCAATCAGAGACGCTCTGGAAGTACAAAATGGTGACAAAAAATGTATCATGGAGGTTGCACAGCATATAGGAAATAATACGGTACGCTGTATTATGCTTGCAGCCAGTGAAGGACTTCACCGTGATATGGAAGTCATTGCAACCGGAAGCGGTATCAAGACACCAGTTGGTGAGGCAACACTGGGACGTCTGTTCAACGTATTAGGAGAAACAATTGATGACGGAAAGCCGATCGGGGATGCTCCAAAGTGGGTGATCCACAGAGAGCCGCCAGCATTTGAAGATCAGAACCCTGCAGAGGAAATCTTAGAGACCGGTATCAAGGTCATCGACTTACTTGCCCCATATGCAAAGGGTGGTAAGATTGGTCTGTTCGGTGGTGCCGGTGTAGGGAAAACCGTATTGATCCAGGAGCTGATCAGTAATATTGCAACAGAGCACGGTGGATATTCCATTTTCACCGGTGTCGGGGAGCGTTCCCGTGAAGGAAATGATCTGTGGACCGAAATGGGCGAATCCGGTGTACTTGAAAAAACAGCCTTAGTGTTTGGACAGATGAATGAGCCGCCAGGGGCTCGTATGCGTGTCGCTGAGACCGGACTTACCATGGCTGAGTATTTCCGTGATGAGCAGCATAAAAATGTGCTTCTCTTCATTGATAACATTTTCCGTTTCACACAGGCCGGATCAGAGGTATCCGCACTGCTTGGACGTATGCCGTCAGCCGTAGGTTATCAGCCGACACTGGCTACGGAGATGGGTGAATTACAGGAGAGGATCGCTTCTACAAAGAATGGATCTATCACTTCCGTACAGGCGGTATATGTGCCGGCCGATGATCTGACAGACCCGGCACCAGCTACGACATTTGCACATCTGGATGCAACAACCGTACTTTCCAGAAAGATCGTTGAGCAGGGTATTTATCCGGCGGTTGATCCTCTGGAGTCATCTTCGTATCCTTGAGCCGGATATTGTTGGGGAGGAGCATTATGAAGTTGCACGTAAAGTGCAGGAGATCCTTCAGAAGTATAAGGAATTGCAGGATATCATTGCAATTCTTGGTATGGAAGAGCTGGCAGATGAAGATAAAGTCCTGGTATACCGTGCAAGAAAGATTCAGAAGTTCCTGTCACAGCCGTTCCACGTAGCAGAGAACTTTACCGGTATCAAAGGTGTATATGTTCCTTTGAAAGAAACAATCCGCGGATTCAAGGCAATTTTAGATGGTGAGATGGATGAATATCCGGAGAATGCATTCTTCAATGCAGGACCATCGAAGATGTCAGGAAGAAAGCAGAGCAGATGGAGCAGAACGCATAGCATAAAGAACGGAGATCATTATGGCAGGCAATACATTCTATTTAAAAATTATATCTGCGAACCGTGTGTTCTTTTCCGGAAGATGCCGTTCTCTGATCGTTCCGGAATATGATGGGCAGAAAGAAATTCTGGCCCATCATGAGGATATGGTCATCGCATTGATGAGGGCGAGATGAAGGTTTCAGCCGGAAGGCACGGATAACTGGGAATA
>ENA-OQCE01000459-OQCE01000459.1-human-gut-metagenome-genome-assembly--contig:-NODE-459-length-19507-cov-1.479876_pt1 | contig 19507 bp, 28 predicted proteins | sample MGYA00242495_ERZ504572 | MGnify/ENA primary metagenome ERZ504572 (study PRJEB26092, sample SAMD00036228) | human gut metagenome | host: Homo sapiens | study: EMG produced TPA metagenomics assembly of...
AGCTGCGATGTGCAGGACGATCGGTTTCAATTCGCCAGCCAGACGGTGCATGACCGGGATCATCAGCATGAGGCCCTGAGAAGCCGTGAAGGATGTACAGAGACTGCCCGTTTCGGAAGCGCCGTGAGCGGCACCGATAGCACCGGCTTCAGACTGCATTTCAACCAACTTAACGGTCTGGCCGAATAAGTTCTTACGGCCGTTGGCTGCCCATACGTCAACGTGTTCAGCCATCGGAGACGACGGGGTGATCGGGTAAATAGTTGCGACTTCGGTAAAGTTATAGGCCACGTGGGACGCAGCTTCGTTACCATCCAAAGTTTTTACAATTTGCTTAATCATAAAGTACACTTCCTTTTCTGAATGAACAAAATTTAATCCGGACTCGTATAACGTTTAACGTTCTATGCTTTTAGTATAGTCGCTGCAGGTATAAAAGTCAAGCATAGTGTTAATGCTATTTTATCATCGATAAGCGCATAGTTATACGTTTTACGTAAACGATACGTAAATAATTGAAATTGTGAGTCCACTCCGACGATCTGCCGCAGCAGGCATGTTTATGCCAAAAAAGAGGACTTTTTGTGAAAATTATATCACAAAAAGTCCTCTCTTAGTAGATATGTGGTTTTTGTCGATTTACAAAGAAGTACTGTTGAACGCCATTAGTACCAACGAGTCATAGGCAGGTCATTCTTGCTGCCCTTGGTCATCAGGATCTGATGGAGATCGATGTTGCCAATGTAGAAGGAGACGGCGCAGCCGCAGAGATAAAGATCCCACATGCGGGCAAATTCTTCGCCTCTGGCAGCGATGACTTCGTCGCGAACCTTCTGGAAGTTATTGAACCAGCACATCAGCGTCTTGTAATAATGACGGCGCAGGCTTTCGACGTCGATGACCTGGAAGTCGTTATCATAAGCCAGGCTTACGATTTCGCGGAGCGACGGCAAGGTTCCGCCCGGGAAGATGTACTTGCGCATCCACGGGTTGCCGATGCTTTCGTCATGGCCGCTGATGTAGTGGAGCAGGAACATGCCGCCGTCTTTTAAGAGATGGCTGGCCGTTTCCATATATAAAGGATAGTTGGAACGACCGACGTGTTCCAGCATGCCGACGCTGACGATGCGGTCGTACTGGCGCCTTCGGCAACGAGATCGCGGTAGTCGACGAGATCGATCTGAACCTTATCCTGAAGGTCCAGGGCTTCAATCCGTTCCTGGCCCTTCTTCCACTGTTCCTTACTCAGCGTGCAGCCATAGCCTTTGATGCCGTATTTCTTAGCAGCTCGATGAGGAGGTAGCCCCAGCCGCAGCCGATATCGAGGAGGGTCATTCCTTCTTCCAGGGCCAGTTTTTCCAAAATATAATGGACTTTATTGTGCTGAGCCTGTTCCAAGGTATCGTCGTCCTTTTTAAAGTAGGCGCAGGAATAGCTCATGGACGGATCGAGCCATTTGGCATAGAAATCGTTGCCAGATCATAGTGCGACGAAACCTGCTGCTTCTGAGCAGCCTTCGATTCCGACGGATAGAGCAGGCGCTTAAAGAAGGATTTATCCAGCGAGAACTGGCTGTTCTGCGACAAGAGGCAGCGCAGGGCCGTAAACAAATCGCCTTCGATTTCAACGTCTTTGCGCATATAAGCTTCACCGAGAGCCAGTGACGTCGAGGCCAAAAGCTCTTTCTTGGGGATGTCTTTGTTGATGATGATATTGAACAAGGGCTGACCTTCACCAATGGTGTAGGTCTTATCGTGAAGTCGTACGGTAAAACAATCTCTATCGAAGCGACGTAAATAATGAACTAGAAAATTATCTAAGATATTCATAGATACTCCCCTCTCTGTTATGAAATAGTTTCTGTCCGGGCGATGCCGCAGACGACGTTTTCAAGAATCATCATCGTCGTCACGGCACCGACACCGCCCGGAACGGGCGTGATGGATCCGGCAAAAAGAGCGGCGTCTTCAAAGGCGACGTCGCCTACGGTCTTGCCTTCGACGCGGTTGATGCCGACGTCGATGACGACAGCGCCGGGTTTTATCATATCGCCGGTAACGAGGCCTGCCCGACCGGCCGCTGCATGATGACATCGGCCCTTTGGCAGACGGCCTTGAGATCCTTCGTCCGGCTGTGACAGACCGTTACCGTCGCATTCTGCTGCAGGCAAAGCTGTGAAAGCGGTTTGCCGACGACGGTGCTGCGGCCGATGATGACCACTTCTTTGCCACTTAACGAAAGATGGTAATAGTCAAGGATGGCCATGACGGCTCGCGGCGTACAGGGAACGAACCCCGGTCGTCCCGTACACAGGCGGGCGATATTGGCATCGGTCAGGCCGTCAACGTCTTTCGACGGGTCGATGCGATTGATGATGCGCTGACTGTCAAAGGATTCGGGCAGCGGCATCATCAATAAGATGCCAAAGACCGACACATCGTCATTGAGCCTGTCGATGAGGGCCAAAAGATCTGCTTCACCGATATTTGCCTCTTGGCGATAGATAGCGGCCTTTAAGCCGACGGAGCGGGCCGTCTTTTGCATCGACGCCGCGTACATGGCCGACGGTGCATCGTCGCCGACGACGACGATAGACAGTTCGGGCTCTATTCCCCGTTTCTCCCGAACCTCCTGTATCTGTTGAACAATGCGCTGACGATGAAAGGCCGCCACGTCTTTCCCATTGAGTAATTGCATGATATTCCCCCTATGTAGCCTATGATGATGCCTCCGGTCAGCGCTTGAAAGTGACCGTGACGTCACTTCCGGAAGGCGCATAACTGCCGGGCCGCGGGTCCTGCTGGACGGCATCGCCCATTCCCTTGGGCACAAAGCCAAGGCCGGCTTCATTGAGCCAGTCATTGACTTCCCTCGTACTCCAGCCGATAAACGACGGGATGAGGACTCCGTCTTCGGTCTGATGGACAGGCGGTATCACTCTCGGCGGTGCCGTAACTACGGGAGCCGAAGGTTTAAGACCCGTATCCGAAGTCGGCCTCAGGCCCTTCATGCGGACGATTTCCGTCATCAAGTCCTTAAAGACCGGCGCGGCGACCTGAGCCCCGTAATAGGAGCCGCTCGGCGCATCGACGACGATCAAGACTAAGAACTGCGGATCTTCCAAGGGACCAAAGCCGATGAAGGAACCGACGTACTGCCCTTCGGCATAACCCGTGCTGTCGGCCGTTTTCTTCTGGGCCGTCCCGGTCTTACCGGCGAAGGTATAGCTTCAATTTTTGCATTTTGACCGCCGCCGGAAGAAATTTCTTCTCCCATAAATTTACTGATTATTTCTGCCGTTTCCGGCTTAATCGGCTGACCGACTTCAACGGGTTCTCTCTTTTCATAAACCGATCCGTCGGGATTGTCGATTTCCTTTACGATGAAAGGCTTCATCATATGGCCGTCGTTGGCAATGGCACTGAAAGCCTGGACCATTTGCAGGGGCGTAACGGCAATGCCCTGGCCGATCCCCATCGAAGCCGTATCGACGATAGACATGGTACTCGGCGAAAACAGGATGCCCTCCTGTTCCCCCGGAAGTTCGATACCCGTAATCGAGCCGAAGCCGAAACGATGAGCATATTCGGTCAATAATTTTCCCCCTGCCGTTTCGGCAATGTGGACCATACCGGTATTAATGGAGTACATGATGATTTCCCGAAGAGTGACCTTACCCATCCCCTTCTCATCCAGTTCTGCAGCGTCCGGTCGGCTACCTGAATCGTGCCCGTATCGTTGTAGACTCGCTGACGCGCCATTTTCCCGAATCGAGAGCCGACGCTGCCACCAATGGCTTAAAGGTCGATCCCGGTTCATAGACGTTGACCACAGCCCGATTCCGATACGATTCTTTATCGCCCTTGCCATAATTATTTAAATCGTAAGTCGGACGGCTGGCCATGGCCAAAATTTCACCGGTCTTAGGATTCATGACGATGATGGCAGCCCCTTCCGGCTTATTACGGTCCATAATGCCGTCCAGTTCTTTTTCGGCAAGATACTGGATGGTACTGTCGAGGGTCAGGCTGACCGACCGTTCTTTATCGGGCAGGAATTTTTTAAGGGCCGAGTCAAAGACCGGAATGTTGTTACTGTCGGTCTGAAGGCGGAAGGTCTGCTTGTTGCCGCGGATTTCATCATCAAGCATCATTTCGATGCCATCGAGACCGCGGTCATTGTCACCGACAAAGCCGATGACCTGAGCCGCCATGGTGCCATTAGGATAAAAACGGCGGTTTTCATCGCGAAAGACGAGACCGTGCAGTTTTTCGCTCTTAATGACGCCTTCCACGGCTTCGTATTTATCGTGGTCCATCTGGCGGTCGAGCCAGACAAAGGCCGTGTCTTCCTTAAGGCGCCGCAGTATTTCGTCCTGAGAAATACGAAGATACGGTGCCAAAAGCTGAGCCACCTTTTCCGGCGGTTCATTGAGCATGGTCGGGTCGGCGTAGAGCGATTTTGACATTTCGCTGATGGCCAGGACCTTGCCGTTGCGGTCCAGGATCATGCCCCGCGGCGATTGAAGATTGCGTTCCGTTTCACTTTGCATCTCGGCCATGGCCATCATGTCATCATGATGGAGAACTTGGTGATAAAAAAGGGCACCCAGGACGGCTGCCGAAAGGAGCATCATGCAGCAAACACAGAAGGTGACACGGAATCGGATATAGCGGTTCTCTCTTTTTTCGTTATAATCCATGATTTGCATCCCCCTCATGGCGTTCCATCCAGCGCTGGGCTGCCGCTGCCAATACGTCGGCGTCATTGGCCAGGTCCTTGTTTTGAACCCGTTTCAAGAGGACGCGCAGGCACTGGCCGGTACGATTCCGACACTGGTCTGGAATGCGTCGGTCATAAGCCAGGTCCTTGGTACTAACCGGCATGCTTCGGCCAACATAGTCATATAGCCCCGAAAGATTCCGTTCCTTCCGTATTCGTATCGGGACGGCCGCAGCCGATGATATCGCCAATGGACAGAGCCGTCGCCTGTTGAACAGCTTCGACCAATTCTTCCGTCCGATGGAAGGGCCCCTGCAGAGCTTCGCGGCGAAGCCACTTGTCGACGTCTCCCTCTGACGTATTGGCAAAAAAATGAAATTTCATATGGGTCTTGACCAGCCAAGCCACGCGTTCGGCAAAGGCCGGTTTCTTGCGCCAGCGCAGCAACACGGCCTTGGCCATATCAGCCCCTTCCGAATCGTGGCAGTAATCGGTATACCGCCCTTCTTTTTCACCGCGGATCCCAGGCAGGCCTTTGGCGACATCGTGAAATAACGCAGCGTAGCGGATGGTCAGATCCTGCGGCGTATGGGCACTGTCGCCAAGGTATGAAACCACGCATCGTAGCGATGAAAGGGCATAGACTGGGGCGTATCGGGCAAGTGGCTCAATTCCGGCAGGATGGGAATGGCCGTATAAACGCCGTTTTCCTTTTGGCGGCACGAACAGGCCCCAAGACCGCTGCGAACGAGAATATCTAAGCCGCGAAAAGCAGCCGGTGTTACCATCAGGCGGTCGAGTTCACCGACGACCCGTTCGAGAGACAGTCCGGACACGCGATCAAAAGCGGCCGGCATGGCTTTACCGTTTCGGTGGCGGCCGTAAAATCGAGCTGACCGGCAAAGCGGCACAGGCGAAAGAGGCGCAGGGCATCTTCCTGAAAGCGGCGGACGGGATCGCCGACCGTAACCAGCCGTTTCTTCTTTAAATCCTTTCGGCCGCCGACGTAGTCATAGACTTCTCCCCTGCCATCCATCGCTAGGGCGTTAACGGTAAAATCGCGGCGCAGCACGTCTTCGCGAAGGGTATCGGCGTACCAGACGCGGTCCGGCCGATGGCTGTCACTGCCGTAAGACTCGCCGCGAAAGGTGGCGACTTCAAAGGGTTGGCCGTCGAGGACGACGACGACGATGCCAAAAGCTTCGGCGTTGATTTCTGCCGTATGCCAGCCTTTTTCTTCGGCGACGCGGCGGATATCGTCAGGCCGGGCGACGTGGCAATGTCGTAGTCATGGGGCGTCCGTCCCATGAGCAAATCGCGAACAGCTCCGCCGACGACATAGGCTTCAAAACCGGCATCTTCCAGTGCCATAAGCAGTTGATGCGCTCGTTCTTTCATCATCCCGGCCTTCCTTTCCTTCAGAAATTAATGATGTTATATTATAACACGAATAGACGGTACTGACCACTATCTGATAGCCTATCGTTATGATATAATTCACTCATAAGGTGAACGTAACAGTCCGCCAGAGAATATAAAAGGGGGTAATCTCTTGGACACAGGTTTAATACATATTTATTGCGGCGACGGGAAAGGCAAGACGACGGCTTCCTTAGGTCTGGCCCTGCGCTGTGCCGGCCGCGGCGGGCGCATCCTCTTTGCCCAATTCTTAAAAGGACGGCCGACGGGCGAACTCACGTCCCTAGCCCAGATTCCGGCCATCACCGTCCTTCGGGGCAAGGCCATCCTGAAATTCACCTTCCAGATGACCGATGATGAGAAAAGAGAGACGAAAGAAGCGCAAACGGACTTATTCCATAAGGTCTGCGCCTTCTGCTTCGACCAAAAGCCCGACCTCGTCGTCTGTGATGAACTCGTCGGCGCCTCGGCCCTGGGCTTAGTACCCGAAGAAGAAGTCCGCCGCTTTCTGCAAGAAAAGCCGGCCAAAACGGAAGTCGTCCTGACCGGACGCAATCCCAGTCAAGCCCTCATCGACCTTGCCGACTACGTCTCTGAAATCCAAAAGATAAAGCATCCCTTCGACCGGGGCATTCCGGCCCGCGAGGGAATCGAAGAATAGCTAAAAGGGGGAATCTCATATGATCAATATCTTTGAAGCTGTAAAAGAAGAGCAGGGGGGAACTCGTCGCCCTGCGCCGCCACTTCCACGAATATCCGGAATTATCAAAACAAGAGGATCAGACCATTGCTATATCGCCAAAAAGCTCGATGAATACGGCATTTCTTACCGCCTCGTCGACCAGGGCGGGCTCATCGCCTGGATCGACGGCAAGGGACCGGGAAAGACCCTGCTCCTTCGGGCCGCGTCGATGCCTTGCCCTTACGGAAGGCGAAAGAATCTCTCCTGCTCCCGGGTCTGCCGCTCCCGCAACGCAGGCGTCATGCATGCCTGCGGTCACGACGGCCACATGGCCATGCAGCTCGTCGCGGCAAAACTACTGAACCGCTGGAAAGATCAGTGGGACGGCACGATCCTCTTCATGTTTGAACGGGGCGAAGAAGCCTCGGGCCCGCTTGAATATCTCCTGCGCTACCTTGAACAGGACAGCCCCTGGCAGGTCGACGCCTGCTATGCCACCCACGTCCGCTGGGACATTCCGGCCGGAAAATCGCCATCTGCGACGAAGCCCCATGGCCGGCGGTTTTGGCTTTGAAATCCGCATCGAGGTCACGGCGGCCACGGTTCCCGTCCGGACCTGGCCCAAAGCCCAATCGACTGCTTCCACGATTTCTACGGCAACCTGCAGGCCTTGCGCATGCGCATCGTCTCGCCCAAGGAATGCCTGACCTACTCTATCGGCAGCCTGCACAGCGGCGATACACTCAACGTCATTCCCAACTCCCTGACCTTTTCGGGAACGTCGCGGTTCTTCAGTTATGACAATGCCGGAAAGGGCTTTTATGAAGCCTTTCAGGACATCCTTAAAAAGTCCTGCCAAACCTACGGGTGCAGCTACGAAATCCTGCACATGCCGGACCCCTTATTCGAAGTCCAGAACGATCCCGCCTGCGTCCGCATTGCCCGGGAAGCCGTCCAAAAATATATGGGCCCTGACGTCTTAACGGACTGCCAGCCCTGGATGGCGTCGGAAACCTTTGCCCTCACGGCCCGGCTCTACCCGGGCGTCCTGATCTTCACGGGCATCGAAAATAAAGAAAAAGGCTGCGGCGCCAATCACCACACGCCGGAATTCGACCTCGATGAAGACGGCCTGCCCTATGGGGCCGCAACCTGCCTAGGCTTTGCCCTCGATTATTTAAAAGAAAAACCAGATATTCCCTTCAAACGACCTGACGAGCCCCTTGAAAAACTCGTCGCCCGCAACATTTGACCGACGCGGTCCGAGACTGAAATCCTCAGTCCCGGGCCGTATTTTTTTCAAGAAGTTCCGGTACTTCGGAGAGACTTTGGCAAATATGCCAGGCCAGGGCCTGCACCTCTTTATCAATTTCAATCAAATCGGGAATCCAAATGGAAGGAATCCCGGCTCGATGAGCGGCCAAAATTCCGCTTTCCGAATCTTCCATGACCAGGGCCGTTTCAGGCTGGACGCCGGCTTTTTCGCAGGCCATGAGGAAGACATCCGGCGCCGGCTTTCCGTGCGGCGCTTCTTCCCCACTCTGGACGACCGAAAAAAAGGAGGCAAGGCCGTTTCGTTCCAGTAAATACTCGATCATCTCCCGCGGAGACGAGGAGGCGACGGCGCAAATCAGTCCTTCTTTCGAGCATACTCCAAGATCTGATTCAGGCCCGGTTTGAAAGGAATGTCATGACTTTTGTAATATTCCATCTGCGCCGCCACTTTTTCCTGGACGACCTTTTCATAAGGATAGTCTGGTCCGAAAGCAGCTTCGCAAAGGGGTTTGATGCGAAGGTCATCACGGCCGAGCATCTGGTCAAAGACGGTCCGATCCAAATCGTAGCCGTAGCGGGCCGATATCTCACGCCAGAAACGGTAAGAAATGGGTTCCGTATCAAACATAGTCCCATCCATATCAAAAATCAAGGCTTTTCTTTTCTCCATAGTTCCTCCCTGTGTATAAGGCTTATCATTTTCAGCCATTTTCTGAACTTCATCTTTATTATATCGAAATTAAGAGGAATTGCAATTTCCCCTCCCCTTAGAGGTAATAATTATTCCCATTTTCGATAATATTATGATTTTTTCGCATTTTCATTATTCTCATTTGCATTTTCATTATCTCTTGTATCTTGCGCCAACTCTGATATAATAGAGGAAATCAGAAAGTCAGGTGAATCGATATGACTGAATTTATCATACGCCGCTTCATCAAAAACTATGAAGACACAGACAATAAACGAGTCCGTGAACAATACAGCATCCTCGGCGGCGTCTTAGGCATCATTTGTAATCTTTTCCTCTTCGTCAGTAAATTTATCGTCGGCATGGCCAGCAACAGTATCGGGATCCTGTCCGATGCCTTCAACAACCTGACCGACATGGGTTCCTCCTTCATTTCCATCATCAGCGCCAAACTGAGCAACCGTCCGCCCGACAAAGAGCACCCTTTCGGCCACGGCCGCTTTGAGTACCTGGCGTCGCTTACCATTGCCATCATCATCCTCGTCGTCGGCTATAAGCTCTGCGAAACGTCGATTGAAAAATTCTTCGAACCAGAAGCCATTGAATTTTCCTATTGGAGCCTGGGCATCCTCATCATCTCCATTGCCGTCAAGGTCTGGATGTGCGTCTATAACCGCTACATCGGAAAGAAAATAAACTCCAGCGTCAATGAAGCCACGGCCGCCGACAGCATCACCGACGCCGTAGCTACGACGGGCGTCTTAGTGACGACCCTCGCCCAGCAGTTTACGACCCTTCCCGTCGATGCCGCTGCCGGCACGGCCATCGGCCTGATGATCATGTACGCCGGCTACGGCATTGCCAAAGACGTCATCAACATCCTCCTCGGCAAGGCGCCGGATCCGGAAATCGTCAACGGCATCGTAGAAAGTGCCTTAAAATGCCAATACGTCGTCGGCATCCACAACATCCGCATCCACGACTACGGCCCGGGCCGGATGTTCGGTACCCTCCACGCCGAAGTCCCGGACACGGCCAACCTGGCCGACGTCCACGCCGCCCTCGACGTCCTGGAAGACGAATTAAAGGCCCGCTACCAAATGGATATCAACATCCACATGGATCCCTTGTGTACCGATCCGGATAAGATCGACGCCATCCGCCACGTCTTAGACCATATCGTCCACGAAAAATATCCGCGCTACCATACGGACCACCTGCGCATGACCTCGGGAAACGCCCGACTGAACATCATCTGTGACATCCACGTGCCGCCCGACGAGTACAACAAAGAAAACATCGCCCGCATCCGCCGGGAAATCAACGCCTGCATGAGAAGTACAACGATAAGTACCGTGTCGTCTTAGCTCAAATCATCGCCGACCCGCAATCATAAGGAACCACGGGAGAATATGAACGAAAAAAATCTGGCATCACCTTTCGATTACAAGAGCCTCCTCACAGGGGCTCTTGTTTTTTAGATCCTCGCGGCGGTCAATAATCCTGAATCTAGCTTGCACTTTAAATAGCTCATGAACGGCGCCACCCTTACAGGCAGTGAAATTGCCATAAACGGTGATATGGGAGCGCCCATAAAATAAGGGAGAAGCCTTTTAGCCTCTCCCTTGTTTTATACCATTTATAATCAGCGGTTACCAGGAAACGGTCTGTATGGCTGCCCGCTCCAGCATGAGACCCGCACGATACCGCTCCATAAATGTTTCAAAACCGGCAATCTCCGCTGACGTCGCCGTCAGTGTCTCACCTATCGCACCCTTAAAGATCTCTTCTGTCAAATAATCCTCAAGAGTCCATCCTCTTTCTTTCCCTGTCAGCATATACGCTGCCAACAGCGCTTCGCCCCAGGCGCCTCCTTCGTCCGCCGTCTCCATGACGGTAACGGGGACACCCGCAGCGGCGGCCAAATACCGCTGGGCCACTCCTTTGGTCTTAAAAAGCCCGCCATGTGCCGTCAGCGAATCGACTTTCACGTGTTCCTGCTGAAATAGGATATCCAGTCCCATCTTGACCGCGCCTAAAGACGTATACAAACTGACGCGAAAAAGATTCGCCAGATTGAATCGACTGTCTGCCGTGCGGACCAACAGCGGCCGGCCACTGTTAAAATGGGTGACGTTTTCTCCTGAATAATAGCCGTATGACAATAAGCCCCCGGCATCGGCATCGCCCTTTAAAGAGTGTCGATACAGGGCATGGTAGATCTCATCCGTATCATAAGTCCCACCCATTAACTGCGTAAATTCTTTGAAGATATCCACCCAGGCATTGAGATCTGTCGTGCCATTATTAGCATGAGACATGGCTACCGGATGGCCGGAAGGCGTCGCAACGATGTCGATTTCCGGATAGACGCGACGGAGCGGTTTATCGAGAACCAACATGGCAAAGGTACTCGTACCGGCAGAGACATTCCCCGTATGAACCCGTACGGCATTCGTTGCCACCATGCCAGTCGCAGCATCGCCTTCGGGCGGACAAAAGGGAATCCCCGATAAAAGTTCCCTGGAATCATCGAGGAAGGCTGCCCCCTCTGCCGTCAGCGTCCCCGCTGGGGTACCGGCCGCCAGGACCTGCGGCAGGATATCACGGACATTCTTAAAAGGGTAATTCTTATCTGCCAGCAGTTTATTAAACGCCGTAATCATCGTTTCATCATAATCCAACGTTTGCGGATCCACAGGAAAAATGCCCGAAGCATCCCCCATACCGACGACGCGCTTTCCCGTAAGCCGCCAATGAATGTACGAACTTAACACCGTCAGATAATCCAGATGAAAAAGGTGCTCTTCCTTATCCAGCATGCATTGATAAAGATGGGCAATCGTCCAACGCTGTGGAATATTGAAATGAAAGTACTCGGTCAACGCTTGGGCAGCCGTCTCGGTATTCGTATTGCGCCAGGTCTGAAAGGGTGCCAATAGGTTGCCATCCTCGTTCAAAGCCATATAGCCATGCATCATCGCACTGATGCCGATGGCCCCAATCTGGGTCAACGGCAGCTGATATGCAGCACGCACATGTTGGCGCAAATCACGATAACATTGACGCAGCCCCTGATGAATGTCTTCCAGATGGTAGGTCCAAACACCCTGTTCAAAGGAATTTTCCCAGCGGTGACTCCCCTTGGCCAATACCTTACCGTCCTGATCGATCAGTACTGCTTTGATACGCGTCGATCCAAACTCAATTCCCAGAGCCGTCTGCCCTTGTAAAATACATTCCCTTGCTTCCATGATATTCACACTTCCTTACTTCCGGCGTCCAAAACGCAGCAAACTCCCATCATCTATTTATAACCCAGGTAATGATTTAAGTGCTAGAATAATTTCTACTCATGACAGCTCGGTTCTATGATCGCATAAAGTAACCATAGAGTAGCTGCATAAAATTCTAGTGTTATAAAGAGGCTGTCTTGATGCTGCCTTGAAAGATCTAATGTAATTTTATCATAGTCAAAAATTGAAATGACGTCAAATAAAAGGTGAAGAAGGATTCCCTTCTTCACCTTTTATTTATTTAACGACTAAAGAACGCGGTTCGAGCATGGCCTGCAAGGGCTGGCGCAAATCTTCCGTCGTTTCTACCAATACTGCTGGTCGGTCAGGATCGTCTTACGGCTTCCCATGAGGTGGAAATAGACTTTGACCTGCCCCGGGTGTTCTTTCAGGACGCCGCCGATACGGCTGGCAAGGTCGGTCCGTTCGAGGTGAGCCGGGATCTTAATGAACAGTTTCGTTCCCATGCCTGGGTGCCAATAGTCCCCGGCTTCCCTGGCGGCGGCTGCCGATACGACCGGTGCCGGCTGCGGATCCGATGCCGCCGTGGCCTGCCCCAGGGGCTGCACTTCTTCGGCTAAAATCTGAATGCTGTCGTCGTTGATGTCGGCACGTCCCCGAATGGAGACGGCCATGTCGACGGCGACGAACTGCTGGTAGCGGCCGTAAGGTCTTAGGAAAGACGACAATCGACACGGCATGAGTGAAGTCTTCCAGGGTGATGATGGCCATCTGTTCATTGCGCTTGGTCATGACCTGTTTCTTGGCCGTAATCAGGCCGCCGACGCGTAGCATCTTGCCATCATACTGCCGGCCATCTTCGCCGTAGAGCAGCGACAAGGGGCTGAGGCGGTCCATGATTTCCTGATACTTGCTCAAGGGGTGGCCGCTGAAATAGAAGCCGTCGTACTCTTTTTCCATGGCCAGGCGCATTTCAATGGGATATTCCTCAATATCGGGGTATTCGAGGTCAGTCATGACCTCTTCCGTATCATCAAAGAGTCCGATTTGGCCTGACGCATAGTCTTTTTGGCTGAGGGACCCCATGGCCACGGCCTGGTCGATGACGGCCATGAGCTGCGACCGCTTCTTGCCGAAAGAATCCATGGCGCCGCATTTAATCAGGCTTTCAAGGGCTCTTTTATTGACCAAGTGATAGTCGACGCGGCTGCAAAAGTCGCCGAGGGACGAAAAAGCTCCCCCTCTTCGCGGGCCTTTACGATGCATCGATGGCATTACCGCCGACGCTCTTGACACCGGACAGGCCAAAGCGAATGGCTCCGTTCTGAACGGAAAACATGGAAACGCTGTCGTTGACGTCCGGCGATAAGACCTTGACGCCGTGACGGCGGCATTCGGCGACGTAATAGCTGATCTTGCTGCTGTCGTTGATCATGCTGGTCATGGTCGCGGCCATAAATTCGGCCCGGTAATGGGCTTTGAGGTAGGCCGTCTGCCAGGCAACGTAGGCGTAGCCGCCGAGTGGGATTTATTGAAGCCGTAGCCGGCAAAATAGACCATGAGTCGAAGATCTTATTGGCGATGTCATCGGAAATATTATTCTTCCGCGTCCCTTCGAGGAAGTTGGCCCGCTGGCTACCAGGATCGATTCTTTCTTCTTGCCCATGGCCCGGCGCAGCAAGTCAGCCTGGCCGAGGGAAAAGCCGCCTAAGGCCGAGGCGATCTGCATGACCTGTTCCTGATAGAGGATGACGCCGTACGTATCCTTTAGGATCGGTTCCAGTTTCGGGTGCAGGTAGGTAACCTTCTTTTGTCCGTGGCTGCCCTTGATGAAGTCGTCGACCATGCCGCTGCCCAGCGGGCCCGGGCGGTACAGGGCGACGAGGGGGATCATGTCTTCAAAGTGCTTCGGCGCCAGTTCCTTGACGAGGTTGGTGATCCCCGATGATTCCATCTGGAAGACGCCGGCCGTATCGCCTTCGGTCAGAAGCTTACACGTTTTCGGATCGTCGAGGGGAATGGCGTCGATGTCAAAATCGATGCCGTAGTTCTTATTGATCATCTTGACCGTATCGCCGATGACAGTCAGGGTCCGAAGGCCGAGAAAGTCCATCTTGAGCAGGCCCAGTCTTCGACGAGATCCTTTTCGTACTGCGTCGTAAGGTCGCCTTCCTTAGAGTGCTGGACCGGGACGTAGTCGTCGACGGGGGCTGCTGAAATGACGACACCGGCAGCATGGGTCGACGAATGGCGGACCAGCCTTCGAGGGATTTACCGAAGTCAACCAGGCGGTGAACCGTGTCATTGGATTCGTATTCACTGCGGAATTCCTTACTCATCTGAAGAGCCTTATCGAGGGTCATGCCCAGTTCATTAGGCACCATTTTTACGATGCGGTTCACTTCGCTGAGAGGGATGTCGAGGACGCGGCCGACGTCGCGCAAGACGGCCTTGGCTGCCAGGTCCCGAAGGTGATGATCTGCGAAACGTGGTCGATGCCGTATTTTTTCGTGACGTACTGAATGACCCGACCGCGGTTTTCATAACAAAAATCCATATCGATATCGGGCATGGTGACGCGTTCCGGATTGAGGAAACGTTCGAAAAGGAGATTGTACTTCAAAGGATCGAGGCCGGTAATCCCCAGGAGGTAGGCGACGACAGAGCTGCGGCCGAACCACGGCCGGGGCCGACAGGGATGGCGTGATCCCGGGCGTATTTGACATAGTCCCAGACGATGAGGAAGTACGACGGAAAGCCCATGGTGTCGATGACGCCGAGTTCATAATCGAGTCGCTCTTTAACTTCCGGCGTAATGGGATCGTATTTTTCAGAAAGGGCCTGTTCGCAGAGCTTTCGCAGATAGGACGAGTCCGTTTCACCCTCCGGCACGGGAAACTGCGGCAGATGACGATCGTCAAAGGAGATGTCGACGTTGCATTTATCGGCGATTTCCAAGGTCGTATCCAAGGCTTCAGGCATATCCGAAAAGAGGTCGGCCATTTCATCGCCGCTCTTCATATAAAATTCATTATTATAGAAGCGGAAATGGGACGGGTCGTCGAGGGTGCTGCCCGTCGAGATGCAGAGCTTGATTTCCTGAGCCGGCGCATCGGCCTGATCGATGTAGTGGTAGTCGTTGGTCGCCACCAGTTTCAGCCCCAACTCCTGCGACCAGCGCTTATAGACCGTGCGCACCGTCTTTTCTTCGGGAATGCCGTGATTCTGGACTTCTAAATAGAAGTCTTCCTTGCCGAAAATCGAGACCAGCTGGTCGAGGGTGCGTCGGGCGCCCTGTTCGTTGTGGTTGAGGATATCCTGCGGGACCTGACCTTCGATGCAGGCCGTCGTAGCATGAGTCCTTCATGGTACTGCTCGAGGAGGTCGAAGTCGACGCGCGGACGGTGATAGTTATTTTCCCCGTCGACAAAGCCTTTGGAGACGATCTTGATGAGGTTATGATAGCCCTGATTATTTTTCGCCAATAGCACCAGGTGGCAGAGCCGTTCCTTGGTCTTTTTCTCAAAGCGGCTGCCGCGGGTCATGTAGACTTCACAGCCGATGATCGGCTTGATGCCTGGGCTTTCGCCTCCCGATAGAGATAGATGACGCCGTACATATTGCCGTGATCGGTAATGGCCACAGCCGGCATGTCGAGTTCTTTCGCCCGCGATACCATGTCGGGAATCTTGCACAAACCATCGAATAAACTGTACTGCGTATGAACATGTAAATGAACAAAAGGCCGCATCCCCAAAATCCTCCCTTACCGTACTCGGTCAAAATAGCTTGCTGCTAGTGAGTTATCATTATATCATATTCCGGCCTCGAGATACAGACTGACGCCAAAAAGAGACCGCCCGCAAGCGGTCTCTCCCGGTACCATCGATTTAGAAAAAGTCATCGTCACGGCTTTCCTCATAAGGGTCGGCATAGTAGCTGTCGTCATCGGGCGCATCCCAGTTGCCGTCATAGTCCCGTTCTTCCCGGCTCTTATGATGACCGTGGATTTCATGATAAATCATGGACGCCGTAAAGGCCGCCATAAAGGCTCATCAGTTCCCATATCATGACCGTCGTCTTTCGGCACTGCCGCAGACGGTTCGCGAAGTTCAGACACAGCCTTCTCCTTTTTTTCAGCTTCGGCCTTTCTTTGCTCTTCTTCCTGAGCTCTTTTGTTCATGCCCGGCAAGAGGGCCAGGTAGATGGCGCTCAAGGTCAATGCTGCCGCCCCAATGGCATAGATTGGCGTTTCTATCGAAAACAACCATATATAGAGTTTAGTCAGTCCCAACATGATGACAAAGAGCGTAATAAAAACAGAAAAGGGCATGATTCCCATCTCCCATCCGATTCGTACACTTTCTTTTATTATAACACGAATCGATATGGACCGGCAGATTTCTTCCATGATTTCGAGAAGCTCTGCTCTTTTCTTAGTACAAACTTATCTTTTTATGATAAAATAAGAACACATCTATATATTTTATCGTGAAAGGGGATTCTTATTTCATGCTCAACCAAGTCTCAGTCTTTGCGGAAAACAACAAGGGCGCCCTGCGCAAGATGACGTCGGTCCTGGCCGATGCCAATATCAATATCTACACCATGCTGGCTAACGACAGCGCCGAATTCGGCATCATCCGCCTCATCGTCACCGATCCGGAACTGGCCGCATCGGAGCTGCGAAAAGCCGGCTACCAATGCCATTTGGACCGCGTCGTCGCCGTCGAAATGGGCGATACGCCGGGCTGCCTCGATAAAATCCTCGATCACCTCTGCCAGGCCAACGTGGCCGTCGACTACTTATACATTTCCTATAACCGCCAGTCCGGCACACCGGTGGCCATCTTCAAGTCCCGGGAAATGGAAACGGAAACCTTCCTGCGGGGAAAAGGCTATCAACTCCTCGATACATTCTAAAAAGTCATCCTATGAGGATGACTTTTTTCATGTCCTGCTATAAATTTATAAGACGTCGGCCATGTCGTAGATGAGGCGTTCCGTCTTTTCCCAGCCCAGGCAAGGGTCGGTAATCGATTTGCCGTATACGCCGTCACTGATTTTCTGGCAGCCGTCTTCGAGATAGCTTTCAATCATCAAGCCCTTTACAAGGCCTTTGATATCGGCCGCATGGCGACGGCTTTGGAGGACGTCTTTAGCGATGCGGATCTGTTCGAGATACTGTTTGCCCGAATTGGCGTGGTTGGCGTCGACGACGACCGCCGGATGAGCGAGGTCGCGTTTGCCGTAGGCTTCATACAAGCGCTGCAGGTTTTCATAGTGGTAGTTCGGCAGGCTGTTGCCGAAGCTGTCGACGTACCCCCTTAAGATGGCGTGGGCCATGGGGTTTCCCGTCGTCCGTACTTCCCAGCCCCGGAAGAGGAAATCCTGAGAGTGCTGGGCCGCTTCAATGGAGTTGAGCATGACCGAAATGTCGCCGGAGGTCGGATTTTTCATGCCCACCGGAATACCGACACCGCTGGCAATCATGCGATGGACCTGGTCTTCAACAGAGCGGGCGCGACGGCGGCATAGGACAGGAGGTCCGATAAGTAGCGGAAAATTTCCGGATAGAGGATTTCTTCGGCACAGGTAAAGCCTGTTTCCTGGACGACGCGGGTATTGAGTTCACGGATGGCGATGATGCCGCCCAACATGTCTTCCTTTCCTTCCGGATCGGCTGATGGAGCATCCCTTTATAGCCGACGCCGATGGTCCGCGGCTTGCTGGTGTACACCCGGGGAATGATGAAGATCTGGTCTTTTACCTGCTCCTGTACCTTGACCAGGCGGTGGATGTAATCGAGGACGGCCCTTTCATTGTCGGCCGAACAAGGGCCGATGATGAGCAGAAAGCGGTCGTCCTTTCCCGACAAGATATTTTTGATGGCTTCATCCGTTTTCGTTTGACGGCCTTGGCCTCGTCGTCGATGGGAAACTGTTCCATCAGTTCTTGCGGTTCCGGCAGTTTCCGAATATATTCCATTTGCATTTCCATAGTCTTCCCCCCTGCGTAAAATTCGTCATGTCCCCATTATAGCACAGATACTGCTTTTATCGGACAAAAGATTATCCCAGGCGGACCGTAAAGGTAATTCGCTGCCCCTTATAGGTGGCAAAGATCTTGCCGCCCATCAGTTTGGTCAGTTCTTCGGCCATGGACAGACCGATGCCGTAGCCGGCTTTTTGGCTGTTATGCGACACGTCGCCGCGATAAAACCGCTCGAAGAAGCGGGAATAGTCGACGTTGGCTCCATCGACATAGGTATTGGATACGTCGAGGACGACGCCATTTCCCAGCCGCGACCGGCGCAGGGCCACTTCGATGCTGCCCCCGTCGTCACAGTATTTGACGGCGTTATCGACGAGGATATTGACCAGTTCATAGAGGCATTTACTGTCCCCTTTGAGCATGACATTGTCAGCAATGGCTGTCGTCAGTGTCTTTTCAGCGTCGATGGCCAGCTGCTGGAAGGAGTCGGCTACGGTTTTGACCGTTTCCGAGAAGTTGACGTCGGTAATGACCAGGTCGACTTGCGACCGTTCGCCCATCTTAGACAGCATGATCAGGTCCTGAATGAGGTTCGATAGGCGGCGGACCTGCTTTAAGATACTGTCCGTCCACTGACTTTGGCCGTTCAGCATTTCAATGGCTTCGGCATTGGCGGAAATGATGGCAATCGGCGTCTTCAGTTCGTGACCGGCATTGGTGATGAACCGCTTCTGGTTCTCCATATTTTGGACGAAGGGCCGAATGGCAATGTTGCAGAGTCCGGCCAGGATGAGGATGTAGAGACGATGCAGCCAAAGCCAAACCAGGCCGAGTAGCGCATAAACGACGTAACGGCCGCCGCATCGCGGGTGGCGTCCATGATGACGATGAGGAAGCTGCCGTCGTCATTGGGCTTGATCATGTAGGCATAGGTCGCCCGTCCTTTTTTGAAAAAGCCCTGTTTCTGGCCGGTCTCGCGCGACTCTTCTACGGTCGTTCGGGCGTATTCGATGGCTTCCGGCTGTGAAAATGCCGCAATGTGCTGGATATCGATGTGTTCAGCATAGCCGCTGCCGTTCACCAGGACGCTGAAAAATCGAATTTGGTAAGCAAATTCCGGCGTCTCTTCGGTCCACGACGGGTCGCTGAAGAAACTGCTGTCGTCACCGCCGATTTTCTGGGGTACGGCGCCGTCATTATGGATGATATAGGTCAGGACGGACATGACCTGGGCGTTCATGCGCATATAGCAATGGCGTTGATGAGCCTAAGGCCCCGCCGACGACGACCAGGACGCCGATGACGGCCATGATGAGAAATTTGCGGCGCAGGCGCTTGATCATGTTCATCTAAATGCGGGCAGGATACTCCGACCTCTTAGGTCGGGGCGGAATGCCCGCTCACCTCACTTTCTTAAAATACTAGAGTTTTAGTAACATATATGATATGGTGGTCTTAATGAATGCA
>ENA-OQCE01000462-OQCE01000462.1-human-gut-metagenome-genome-assembly--contig:-NODE-462-length-19479-cov-2.501137_pt1 | contig 19479 bp, 24 predicted proteins | sample MGYA00242495_ERZ504572 | MGnify/ENA primary metagenome ERZ504572 (study PRJEB26092, sample SAMD00036228) | human gut metagenome | host: Homo sapiens | study: EMG produced TPA metagenomics assembly of...
CTTAATGTATTGCTTCAGATTTGGATGATGGACGTATTACCGACAGCAAGGGAGTTACGGTTGACTTTAAGAATACATTGCTGATCATGACAAGTAATTTAGGAAGTCAGTTTGCCTTTGATAAAGAAAACCAGCAGGAAAACTATATGAAAGAAGTAAAGAAATACTTCAAACCTGAATTTATTAACCGTATTGATGAAATCGTTGTATTTAATGCATTGAATGATGATATGCTAGGTAAGATTGCTCATAAATTTATGAACGAATTATCTCAGCGTTTGAAAAATAAAGATATCCAGCTGCATGTAAGTGATGCTGTATATTACAACATCGCGACACAGGGGGTAGATCCAGTGTTTGGAGCTCGTCCTATGAAACGATATATTCAACGTAATATTGAAACTTTGATTGCGAAAAAGATGATTGAAGGAAATGCAGGAAAAGATGATATTTTGGATGTAGATGTAGTGGATGGAGAATATGTAGTAAATATTCATCATATAGATGCATAAGGGATGGGGATTTCCCATCCTTTTTAAATTGTGTTAAAACATGTTATTTAAAAGGGATATCTTGAATTTTAAAAAGGAAAAAGGGTAAACTATACTGCAGATGTGCCAGAAAGGAAGATGGTTTATGTTTGGGTATGTTGTTGTGAACAAGCCGGAATTAAAAATAAAAGATTTTGATACGTATCAGTCTTTTACTGTGGCTTATGCCAGCAGTTAAAACAGCGTTTTGGACAATTCTCACGACTCGCATTGAATTATGATATGACATTTCTGGTCGTCCTGCTGACCGGTCTGTATGAGCCGGACACGCAGACTGGTGAATTTACCTGTATGATGCATCCGATGAAAAAACGGCAGCTGCGGGAAAACGATATTCAGAGTTATGCGGCACAGATGAACGTTCTTCTGGCATATTACAATCTGGTGGATGACTGGAAAGATGACCATAATTACACGAAGAAAACCATTGCCTCAATGTTTGAGAAAGATTATCAGCGGATCAAAATAAATTATCCGCGGCAGACTAATGCCATTGAGCAGTATATGGAGAAACTGGCAACTTATGAGGCGGAAAAACAGACGAATATTGATCTTGTGGCAGGGCTGACAGGCGAGATGCTCGGAGAAATATTTGCATGGAAGCAGGACGAGTGGTATGATGAATTGAAAACACTTGGATTTTATCTGGGCAAATTTATCTACCTGATGGATGCCTACGAGGACCGGGATAAAGATGAAAAAAAGACAGTTACAACCCGCTCCGGTATCTGGATACAGAAGATGAGCAGGAGTATGAGACGTTGTGCCGTCTGATGATGACCAGCATGATTTCGGAATGCGCGAAGTCTTTTGAACGCCTGCCGATTCTGCTTCACGCGGATATTCTGCGGAATATTCTGTATTCCGGTGTATGGTCCAAGTATGAATACATTCAGTTGAAGAAAAAGAGGAAGAAATCATGACAGAATCCATATCAGGTGCTCGGCGTCAGCCGCAGCGCTTCGGATGAAGAGATAAAGAAAGCATACCGTACATTGAGCCGGAAGTATCATCCAGATGCAAATGTCAACAACCCGAACAAAGATCAGGCGGAAGAACGTTTCAAACAGGTGCAGCAGGCCTATGATCTGATTATGAAGGAAAAACAGCAGGGAACTTCCGGAAGCTACAGTTATGGTGCGGGCTCTGCAGATGGCAGATCGGCAGGCACAGGAAGCTATGGACAGGGGCCGTTTGGAGGGTTCAGCGGACAGTATTATTATGGAAATGGAACCTACCGTTCCCAGAGCCGTGCGACTTCTCCAAAATTACAGGCGGCACTTAATTATATTCAGAATCAGTGTTATCCGGAAGCACTCAATGTGTTAAGTTCGATTCCATTTTCCGAGCGTGCCGGACAGTGGTACTATTACAGTGCGGTGGCAAATGAAGGCGTGGGAAACAGTGCAACGGCGATTGAGCATATCCGCCGTGCGGTGGAACTTGAGCCGAGCAATATGGAGTACCGGCAGTTCCAGCAGCATCTTGAATACGGCGGAACCTGGTATACCAATATGGGGAGCGAGTATGAGCGTCCTTATGGAAATTACAGCAATTTCTGCATGAGTCTGCTGTGTGCGCAGGCATTGTGTTTCTGCTGTCGCCCATGTTAATTTTATATAGCTGCTATATTAGCCTTGAAAATAGCCGCAGTTTATTATATGATAGTAAAAATGCGTTAAGCTGAAGGAGGATAAAAATGCGGCATTTAATGAGTCCTTTAGACTTCTCCGTAGAGGAACTGGATCAGCTGTTGGATCTGGCGAGCGACATTGAGAAGCATCCAAAGAAATATGCACATGCCTGTGATGGCAAAAAACTGGCAACCTGTTTTTATGAACCGAGCACAAGAACACGATTAAGTTTCGAAGCTGCCATGTTAAACCTCGGTGGTTCTGTTTTAGGTTTCGCGAGTGCTGATTCTTCATCAGCATCCAAAGGCGAGAGCATTTCTGATACGATTCGAGTTATTTCCTGTTATGCAGATATCTGTGCAATGCGGCATCCGAAAGAAGGCGCGGCACTCGTTGCATCCCAGAAGTCCCGTATCCCTGTAATCAATGCAGGCGACGGTGGACATCAGCATCCAACCCAGACGTTAACTGATCTTATGACTATTCGTTCCCTGAAAGGAAGACTGGGGAATATTACGATTGGTCTGTGCGGGGATCTGAAATTCGGACGAACCGTTCATTCCCTGATCAATGCACTGATCCGTTATGAAAACGTGAAATTTATCCTGATTTCCCCGGAAGAGTTAAAGATTCCGGATTACATCCGGGAGGATGTACTTCAGGCAAATCATGTGGAGTTTGAGGAAGTGGAGCGTTTAGAAGATGCCATGAGCCAGCTGGATGTTCTTTATATGACAAGAGTACAGAAAGAACGTTTCTTCAACGAAGAAGATTATATCCGTCTGAAAGATTTCTACATTCTGACCAAAGAAAAGATGGAACTTGCGAAGGATGACATGATCGTGCTGCATCCACTGCCTCGTGTCAATGAAATTTCCGTTGAAGTGGATGATGATCCGCGTGCGGCTTATTTTACACAGGTACAGAATGGTGTATACGTCCGTATGGCACTGATCCTGACATTACTGGGAATCGAGGTGGAGTAAAGATGCTGAATATTAGTGGAATTCACGAGGGCTTTGTACTGGATCATATTCAGGCAGGAATGAGTCTTCAGATTTATCATGATCTGAAGCTGGACAAGCTGGATTGTTCCGTTGCCATTATTAAAAATGCAAAAAGTAATAAAATGGGCAAGAAAGATATTATCAAAGTAGAGTGTCCGATTGAAGCACTGGATCTGGATATTCTCGGTTTTATCGATCATAATATTACGGTAAATGTGATTAAGGGTGACCGGATCGTAGAGAAAAAGGAACTGAAGCTTCCGAAGCAGGTCAAAAATGTCATCAAGTGCAAAAATCCGCGCTGCGTGACATCGATCGAGCAGGAACTGGATCAGATCTTTATTCTGGCAGATGAGGAAAAAGAAGTGTACCGCTGCAAGTATTGCGAGGAAAAATATACCAATCCGAACCGGCGTCAGATAAAAGTAATGTAAGAAAAAGGGGCACATCACGAGAGGATGTGCTTCTTTTTTGGGAAAGAATATATTCAAAGATCAGCCCGGCGGTGAACCATACAGGAAAATAATCGAGGCGGACAAGACCGGAAATATTGTAGGGAGTTTTACTGTAATCCCAGGGACAAAGGGAGAAAAGCCGCAGAATACTGCCGCTGATAAATTCAACGAGCATGATGCCGGCACCGTAAAAACAGCCGCGCAGAAGCACAGGGCAGTGGCGCAGACGCACGGAAAGAGGTCCGATGACTGCGGCAAGTCCGTAGATCGGAAACATCCAGATGGATGTGTGTCCGTTTAACAGCAGATCTCCCCGCAGCAGTCCGCCCAGCGAGGTGAACAGGATTTCCATGCACCATCCGGTCAGACCACAGATAAAAAATGTTTTCCAGTTCATGAAAAGACCTCCCACAAAAAATACTATGCAGGTAGGATATGCGATTATCCGGCAGATATACTTGAAAAAAATACAAAACAATTATAAGATAAGAGTATTATGGCTTATTTTCCAATGTTTATAGATATCGAAAAAAAGAAATGTCTGGTGGCAGGCGGAGGAACTGTGGCATTGCGGAAAGTCCGGGTGCTTCTGGATTTTGGGGCACAGGTCATGGTGGTGGCTCTACAGATTGACTCACAGATCCTGCGGCTTACAGGAAATGTATGTGTAAAGGAACGTACTTTTGAGCCGGAGGATCTGAAAGAATGTGTTCTGGTTGTGGCAGCTACCGATGATGCAGCGGAGAACCACAGGATTGCACAGCTTGCACGGGAAAATAATATTCCGGTCAATGCTGTGGATCAGCAGGAGGACTGCAGTTTTATTTTCCCGTCTTATCTGAAACATCAGGATCTGGTGGGAGCTTTTTCCAGTGCGGGGAACAGTCCGGTTCTTACGCAGTATTTAAAAGAAGCTCTGAAAGATATTCTGACGGAAGAACTGGGACAGATTAATGGTTACATGGGAAGCATCCGTCCGGCGGTAAAAATGCGGATAGAAACAGAAAAACAGCGCAGACAGGTATACCGGAACGTTCTTGCAAAATTACTGGCGGAGGAAAAAACTTCGCTTGTACCGGAGGAACTGGAACGGATTCTCTCGCAGGTCAATCATACGCAAATGTAAAAGAAAAGAGGAACAAGGGAATGGATCGAACAAGAAGATTAAGACAGACTGCTGTTATGCGAAGTATGGTCAGGGAAAATCACGTGAGGACAGAGGAACTGATCTACCCGCTTTTTGTTATGGAAGGGGAAAATATCGTACAGCCGGTGGAATCCATGCCGGGCATCTGCCAGTATTCCGTTGACCGCATGAACGAAGAGTTAGACCGTGTGAAAGCATTGCAGATTCCGGCAATTCTGATTTTTGGAATTCCGGAACATAAGGATGAAGTGGGGAGCGGGGCTTATGATGAGCACGGCATTGTACAGACCGCGATCCGCCGGATCAAAAAGGATTACCCGGATCTGCTTGTGATAGCAGATGTATGTCTCTGTGAGTATACTTCGCATGGACATTGTGGCCTGATCAGAGATGGAATTATTTTAATGATGAGACACTGCCGCTTCTGGCACAGACGGCGGTCAGCTATGCGCGTGCGGGGGCAGATATCATTGCGCCGAGCGATATGATGGACAAGCGTGTAGGGGCGATCCGTCAGGCACTTGATGCGGCCGGATTTACCTATACACCGATTATGGCATATTCCGCAAAATTTGCATCCGGATATTACGGACCGTTTCGTGATGCGGCACATTCGGCACCAGGTTCGGGGACCGGAAAACTTATCAGATGGACCCTGCAAACGGGCGTGAAGCCATGCGGGAAGTGGAAGAGGATATTGCAGAGGGAGCAGATCTGATTATCGCCAAACCGGCAATGGCATATATGGATATCATTACGGAGATCCGCAGAAATTATAATATTCCGATCGTTGCCTATAACGTGAGCGGGGAATATTCCATGGTAAAAGCAGCGGCGGCAAACGGATGGATCGATGAGAAAAAGATCGTGATGGAAAATCTGATCGGGATGAAACGTGCAGGAGCAGACATGATCATTACCTATCATGCACTCGACGTGGCAGAATGGATACAGAAAGGGGAAGTATAACATGACAGACCAGACATCAGAATTACTTTATATGAGAGCAAAACTCCGGCTTCCGGGAGGCGTGAACAGCCCGGTACGTGCGTACCAGGCTGTAGGGCGTACGCCGCGTTTTATTCAGAGTGCAAAAGGTTCCCATATTACCGATGTGGATGGAAATGAAATGATCGACTATGTATGTTCCTGGGGACCCGGGATTCTGGGGCATGCCGATCCACGTGTCATCGAAAAGGTAAAGGCTGCATGTGAGGAAGGTCTTACGTTTGGCGCCCCGACAGAGCGGGAAGTGGAGATGGCAGAACTTCTGGCACAGCTGGTGCCATCCATGGAAGTCAGCCGTCTGGTAAGCTCCGGAACAGAGGCAACGATGAGTGCCATCCGTGTTGCGCGGGGATATACGAAGCGTGACAAGATCATCAAATTCCGTGGATGTTATCACGGTCATTCGGACGGACTTCTGGTAAAAGCAGGATCTGCGGCATTGACAACATCTGTTCCGGACAGTGCGGGTGTTCCGGCAGATTTTACCAGACATACACTGGTTGCAGAATACAATTCCCCGGACAGCGTCAAGGCACTGTTTGAGGCTTATCCGGATGAGATCGCAGCAATCATCGTGGAACCGGTGGCTGCAAATATGGGCGTTGTTCCGCCGGCAGACGGATTCCTGGAGTTTTTGCGTGAGATCACAAAACATTACGGGGCACTTTTCATCTTTGACGAGGTCATCACCGGCTTTCGTCTGGCACTGGGCGGAGCACAGGAGTATTTTCATATTACGCCGGATTTGTCCACGTTTGGAAAGATTATCGGTGGAGGTATGCCGGTCGGAGCGTATGGTGGAAGAGAGGATATCATGCGTATGGTTTCCCCGGACGGTCCGGTTTATCAGGCAGGAACACTTTCCGGCAATCCGATTGCTACGGCTGCAGGGCTTGCCACACTTCGTATTTTGGAGGCAGATACGGATATTTATATGCGTCTGCAGGAAAATACAGCGATGCTGGCGGATGCGGTGCGCCATGCCGCAGGAAACCGTGTGCATGTCAATCAGATCGGCTCTCTGATGAGTATTTTCTTCACCGGCGAAGATGTGACAGATTACGATTCTGCGACAACCGCGGATACCAAAGCATATGCCGATTATTTTGGGTTTATGCTTGATCATGGAATTTATGTGGCACCGTCACAGTTTGAATCCATGTTTGTGTCCGATGCGCATACCGATGCAGATATACAAAAGACCATCCATGTGATGCAGGAGTACTTTGCAGAATGAAATTTGGATATATAGGAATTGATTATAAACATGCAGATCAGGACATCCGTGACAGGGTGTCCTTTACCGATAATCAGAAAATTGATTTTCTGCAGAAAGCCGGGAAAGCAGGAATTGAACAATGTTTTGTGCTTTCGACCTGCAATCGCAGCGAAGTCTATTTTTTTGCACCGGAAGAGATGGCACAGCCGCTTGGCGTGATTCGCACCTTGTATGAAGAGATGTTTCCGGGAGTAGATTTTTCGGAATATCTCAAACAACGGGAGGAAATGGATGCCATTTCCTATCTGTTCCGGGTGACTGCGGGACTGGAGTCCATGGTGCTGGGAGAGGACCAGATTTTAGGACAGGTCAGGGATGCATTTGAATTATCACGGACGGTTGGAAGTACCGGGAAAGAGTTAAACCGTGTGGTACAAGATGCGGTCACCTGTGCAAAAAAGATAAAGACAAAGTTAAGAATCAGTGAACGGCCGCTTTCGGTCAGCTATGTGGGAATCCGCCAGTTGCAGGAAACGTTTGGGATTGCAGGGAAAAAAGCACTGGTTGTGGGAAGCGGACATACGGCAACACTGGCTCTGCGTTATCTGTATGAATACGGGGCCTCTCATGTAACGGTCTGCAGCCGGACATTTTCACATGCCGGAAATCTCTTACATGAGTTTCCCACACTTACCATCATTCCGTTTGAAAAGCGGTATGAAGCAATGAAGGAGTGTGAGCTGGTAGTTTCCGCTACAGCCTCCCCGCATCATATTATCCGGGAAAAAGACATACAGTTGTTACATCCGACTGCAATTTTGGACCTGGCATCTCCGCGGGATGTGGAGACGGCGATTGGACGAAATCCCCAGGCACTTCTGATTAATCTTGACAGTTTAAATGAAATTGTAGAGACGAACCGGAAGCAGCGGGAAGAACTGGTGCAAAAAGGTCAGCGTATGATAGAGGAAGCCATTGGGGAAACCAGGGAATGGCTGGCAACGACCGATGTCGATGAGACGATCGCTTCGTTGCAGCAGCGCTGTACGGAAATTGTAGAGGACAGTTATGCATATCTAAACCGCAAACTGGATCTGAGTACGAGGGATCAGAAAATTGTAAAAAAGATTTTAAAGGCATCATTAAAGCGTCTGATCCGGGAGCCAATCTTGGAGCTTAAACAGACGGAATCCAAAGAGCAGCAGGAACAGTATAAAAAGGTATTGCAGGATTTATTTCAGTTTGATACCGAAATCCGGGAGTAGGGAGAAAAAGAATGAATGTGATCATTGGAACGAGAGGATCAAAACTGGCATTGGCGCAGGCAGAGTATGTAAAAAACCGCCTGCAGAAACATTATCCACAAAACAGTTACGAACTGAAAATTATATCCACAAAAGGCGACCGGGAACAGAAAAAAGCGTTAGACCAGATTGGGGATAAAGGACTTTTTGTGCGGGAAATTGAACAGGAACTGCTGGATGGAACGATCAGCCTTGCGGTACACAGTATGAAAGATATGCCGGCCGAACAGCCGTCCGGACTTGTGTTTGCACATGCATGGAAACGGGAAGATCCGAGGGATGTATTGATTTTGCGGGAAGCCGTTTCACTGGAGAAACTTCCACAGCATGCTGTGATCGGCACCGGAAGCCGAAGAAGGGCATTTCAGCTTCTGCAGCTTCGAAAGGATCTGCGCATTACGGGAATACGCGGAAATGTCGATACCAGAATAAAAAAGATGCAGGAAGAACAACTGGACGGAATTGTACTCGCGGCGGCGGGACTGCACCGGCTGGGGAGAACTTCTTTGATCACGCAGTATTTTGAGCCGGAACAGATGATACCGGCAGCGGCACAGGGGACGCTGGCACTGGAATTGCGGGAAGACCACAAAGAATTGTTCGAGCAGGTGAATGCACTTTCAGATATCGTGACGGAGGAGATTACATGTGCCGAGCGGCTGTTTTTGAAGGGAACCGGGGGGGACTGCCATATGCCGATTGGAGCATATGCCTGCAAATTGCCCGATGGAAGGATGCAATTGCTTGGAATGGTCGGAAGTGCGGATGGAAGCAGTATAAAGAAATGTAAGGTTTTCGGAGAGACACCGCAGGAAGCGGCACAGCGTGCATTGCGGGAAACCGGGTGTACCCGATAGGGGTTCGGTTGCGGGCAATACCGCAGAAGTGGTATAATAAGATAGATTTTTATTTGCAAAACCAATGCCGGAAAATGAATTTTCAGCATTTATTAAAAAGCAGCAGTGCTGACAGGGAAAGGAAAAAAGAATGGCATCTATGGTATATCTGGTCGGTGCAGGTCCGGGAGATCCGGGACTTGTCACAGTCAAGGGACTGGAATTGATAAAAAAAGCAGACTGTATTATTTATGACAGACTTTCGTCTCCGGAATTATTGGGGTATGCAGGAATGGACTGTGAGCGTATTTATGTAGGAAAAGCGGACCGACATCATACGCTTCCGCAGGAACAGATCAATGAACTGCTGGTCGAGAAGGCAAAAGAATATCATTGCGTTGTTCGTTTAAAAGGGGGAGATGTCTTTGTTTTCGGGCGTGGAGGAGAAGAAGGCCTTTATCTGCGGGAACATGGAATCTCCTATACCGTTGTTCCGGGGGTGACTTCTGCCATTGCAGGACCTGCTTATGCAGGAATTCCGGTCACACACCGTGGTGTTGCCACAAGCTTTCGGGTGATCACCGGACACCAAAAAAACGGAGAGGATCTGTCAGAACCTGATTTTACAACGATGTCAGATTCAAAAGAAACTCTGATTTTTCTCATGGGACTTTCGAGAGTAAGACAGATTGTGGATGGACTGATGCAGGCAGGAAGAAGCCGGCAGACACCGGCAGCTGTGATTTCCCATGCTACGACAGAAGCGCAGGAGATTTGTGAGGGTACGCTGGAGAATCTGGCAGATCGTGTGGAAGAGGCGAAACTGACTTCTCCGGCACTGATCATTGTTGGGGATGTGGTTGCACTTCGCCGCCAGCTGCATTTTTTTGAAGAGAAGCCGCTGTGGGGGAAACATTATCTGGTTGCAAAAATTGGTCCAAAACCTTCACGTCTGGCCGCCATGCTCCGGGCAAAGGGGGCATATACCAGTGAGTGTATGACAGGTGAGATTGTCGGTGTGCCGGCAGTGTATACCGCACAGGAACTGGCGCATGTGGACGTATTATTGTTTACAAGTGCCAATGGTGTGGATTATTTTATGAAAAATGTATTTGCATCGGGGCTGGATGCACGGGCACTTTTCCATACCAGATGTGCAGTGATTGGACAAAAGACGGCAGAAAAACTGCGGGAGTATGGAATTTGTGCAGACTTTATGCCGGAACATTCCAACAGTACGAATCTGGCACAGGAATTAAAGGAATATCTGGATCAGGAATTTCGCGGAGATCCGTTTAAGCGGGCAGTAATCTGGTATCCTACCGCAAAAAATGCAAAGGATAACCTTGTGGATACACTGCTTTCTTTCTGTGATTGCGGACGGCTCAATGTATACGAAAATGTACCTTGTCCGATGGAGGTGCCAGTGGACAAGGATGTATACGATGCGATCTTTTTTACCTGTGCGTCTTCGGCGGAGCGGATGCTTGGCAGTTTAAAGCCACAGGAGAGAGAAACACTGGCATCCGTTACGGATATTTATTCGATTGGGCCGAAATGCAGTGCAGCACTGGGAGAACTTGGCGTTTCTCCGGTGATTGAGGCTGCTGTAAATACCTATGAGGGCCTGGTCAACTGTGTTTTGAGAAAAGAATAAGTATGAAGTATGCAAATATTATTGTAGATATATCGGTAGAAAAACTGGATAAAACTTTTCAATACAGCATCCCGGAAAATCTGCAGGAGGAAATACAGGTTGGTGTACAGGTGGATATTCCATTTGGAAATCGTAAACTGACAGGGTATGTCATTGAACTGACGGAGGATGCCGAATTTGATCCCAGACGGATTCGCCCCATTATTTCGGTACATGAGGGAAGCGTGGCAATGGAATCCCAGCTCATTGCACTGGCCGGATGGATGCGGAAGAATTACGGTTCCACCATGAATCAGGCACTAAAGACCGTACTCCCGATCCGCAGGCAGACGAAAGAAGTACAGAAGCGGGAGATTGTATTACTGATTCCGAAGACAGAGGCGCAGCAGAAACTGGCACTCTTTGAACAGAAACACTATACGGCGAAAGCAAGGCTGCTGCGGGAACTGATACAGGAATCCGTACTGGATTATTCGCTTGTCACCGGAAAACTGAATATATCAGCAGCAGTGATCCGGGGTATGGCACAGCAGCAGATTCTTAAGGTGGAGAGCAGCAGACAGTTTCGCAATCCTGTGTCACATCTGGATCAGAAGGGATATCATCTGACACTGAATGAAAATCAGCAGCGTGTTGTGGACACAGTATGTTCGGATCTGGATGCTGGAATTCATAAAACGTATCTGCTCAGGGGAGTAACCGGAAGCGGAAAAACAGAAGTTTATATGGAACTGATTGCGCATACGGTGGCACAGGGACGGCAGGCAATTGTCCTGATCCCGGAGATTGCACTCACCTATCAGACCGTGATGCGGTTTTATAACCGGTTTGGGGACCGGGTATCCATTATGAATTCCAAACTTTCCCAGGGAGAGCGCTTTGATCAGTTTGAACGTGCCAAGCGGGGGATATTGATATTATGATCGGACCCAGGTCTGCGTTGTTCACACCATTTCCGCATTTAGGCTTATTATTATAGATGAGGAACATGAAACGTCTTATAAAAGTGAGACGGCACCGCGGTATCATGCCAGGGATGTTGCAATCGAGAGGGCGCGCATGAATGATGCATCGGTACTTCTTGGTTCTGCCACTCCTTCAGTGGACAGTTATTATCAGGCAATGCAGGGAAAATATCAGCTTCTGACGTTGTCTGAGCGTGTGGAGAAGAAACCGCTGCCGGATTGCGAGGTCGTAGATCTGCGCAGTGAATTGCGGGCAGGAAACCGTTCCATCTTTTCGGAGAGATTGCAGGAACTGATGGAAGACCGGTTAAAAAAACGTCAGCAGATCATGCTGTTTTTAAATCGGAGAGGAATTTCCGGATTTATTTCATGCAGAGCCTGCGGATATGTGATACAATGTCCTCATTGTGATGTTTCGCTGAGCCAGCATGCGGGAGGCCGGATGGTCTGTCATTATTGCGGATATGAGCAGCCATTGCCAAAGATCTGTCCATCCTGCGGCAGTAAATATTTAGGCGGATTCAAGGCGGGCACGCAGAAGATTGAGATGCTGGTGCGGCAGAGATTTCCACAGGCACGTGTGATGCGTATGGATTTTGATACCACACGGACCAAGGATGCTTATGAGAAGATTCTGCATGCATTTGCCAATCAGGAGGCAGATATCCTGATCGGCACACAGATGATTGTCAAAGGGCATGATTTTCCGAATGTGACGCTGGTAGGAGTACTTGCCGCAGATATGTCTTTGCATGTTCCGGATTTTCATGCATCGGAGCGGACGTTTCAGCTGCTGACCCAGGCGGTGGGACGTGCCGGGCGGGGAAAGGAACCGGGACAGGCGGTAATCCAGACGTATGATCCGGATCATTTTGCAATTCAGACCGCAAAGGAACAGGATTACGATGCATTTTATAAGCAGGAGATTGCCTATCGGAGAATGCTTGCCTATCCGCCGGTGTGGCAGCTGCTTCTGATTCATTGTACGGGAACCGATCCGCAGGTGACGACAGCTGCAGCCAGGGATCTGGCAGAATTTCTGCATCGCGTGATATCACAGAAAGGAAAAAATATTATGCTGGTAGGACCGGCAGATGCATCCATTGCAAAAATCAGTGATGTTTACCGAAAGGCATTTACATGAAGGCACCGGAATATGCGACGCTGGTGGCATGTAAGGATCTGGTGGAACGAAAAATAAAAAATAACAGCACATTTTCCAATGTGTCTGTACAGTTTGATTTTAACCCAACAAGTGGTTTTTAGGAGGTAATTATGGCACTTAGAACAATTCGAATTCAGGGAGATCCCGTATTGACAAAAGTATGCAGACCGATTCCGGAGGTGACGGATCGCATCCGTACTCTGGCGGAAGATATGCTGGAGACCATGTATGAGGCAAACGGTGTAGGTCTTGCGGCACCGCAGGTTGGAATTTTAAAGCGTATGGTAGTCATTGATATCGGGGACGGACAGGGACCGTTTATTATGATCAACCCGGAAATTATCGAGTCTGACGGAGAGCAGACCGGAGATGAAGGATGCTTAAGTCTTCCGGGAAAAGCAGGTCAGGTTACACGTCCGAACCATGTAAAAGCAAAATTTTATGATCTGGACATGAATGAGTGGGAAGTAGAAGGCGAAGGTCTGATGGCACGCTGCATTTGCCATGAACTGGATCATCTGGATGGACATATGTATACAGAAAAAGTAGAAGGCGGACTTCATGATGTGAATTATGAGGAGCCGGAAGAGGAATAATATGAAAGTAATTTTTATGGGAACACCGGATTTTGCGGTGAATACATTGGAAAAGATCATAGAAGCCGGACACGAGGTTATGCTTGTGGTTACACAGCCGGACAAACCAAAGGGACGCGGGAATACCATGCAGTTTCCACCGGTAAAGGAATGTGCGGTTTCCCATGGACTGGAAGTATTCCAGCCGGTAAAAATCCGGGAAGATGCAAGTGTGGAATATTTGAAAAAGTTTGCGCCGGATATCATCATAGTGGCGGCTTTCGGCAGATTCTTCCAAAGAGTATTCTTGATCTTCCGAAATACGGATGCATTAATGTACATGCATCCCTGCTTCCAAAATATCGTGGTGCCGCACCGATCCAGTGGGCGGTCATCAATGGAGATGAGATCACGGGAGTTACGATTATGCGCATGGATGTCGGACTGGATACCGGAGATATCATTGCCAAAAAACAGGTGCGCATTGCAGAAGATGAGACAGGTGGAAGTCTGTTTGACAAGCTGGCGGCAGTCGGCGCCGAGCTGTGTGTGGAAACCATGCAGATGCTGGAAAACAAAACGGCGACCTTTACACCGCAGGACAATGAGGCGAGTACCCACACAAAGATGATTTCCAAGGAGCTGGGAGATATTGACTGGAAAAAGCCGGCGATGGAGATTGAGCGCCTGATCCGTGGATTAAATCCATGGCCGAGTGCCTATACCCATCTGGATAATAAAGCGTTTAAGATCTGGAAAGCCCGGGTGGTGGAGACAGATGCGCTTATGCACCGGGTTGTATCTGTAAAGTTGGAAAAAATACGATGGTGGTACAGACCGGAGAGGGTGGACTAGAACTTTTGGAAGTACAGCTTGCCGGTAAGAAACGGATGGATGCAGGATCATTTCTGCGTGGCTATCCGGTTGCAGAGGGATCTTTTTTACAGCAGTAAGACGGAGGTAGATTTATGCCATACATTTATTGGGACAGTACCTATATACTGGTTGTTATCGGTGCAGTGATCTGTATGATTGCATCTGCACGGGTAAAGACAACGTTCAACAAATATTCCGCATACCGCAGTATGTCAGGAATGACGGGAGCACAGGCGGCAGAGCGGATTTTGCACGCAGCAGGAATCTATGATGTGCGGGTGCAGCATGTATCGGGAAATCTGACCGATCATTACAATCCTGCCAATAAGACACTCAATCTTTCCGACAGTGTCTGCAATCAGACTTCGGTTGCAGCTGTGGGTGTGGCAGCACATGAATGCGGACATGCGATCCAGCATGCCAGAGGATATGTGCCGCTTCGGCTGCGTACCGCATTTGTGCCGATTGCAAACTTTGGTTCCATGCTTGCATGGCCGGTGATCATTCTTGGTGTGATCATAAACAGCCGTTCCTCCATGATGCTTATCAATATCGGAATTCTGCTGTTTTCGTTTGCTGTGTTATTCCAGCTGATTACGCTTCCGGTTGAGTTTGATGCTTCGCGTCGTGCGATGGTTCAGCTGAGGGAACAGGGAATCCTGGGAGATCAGGAACTCCATTACACAAGAAAAGTTCTTACAGCAGCAGCACTCACGTATGTGGCAAGTGCAGCAGCTGCGATTCTGCAGCTGCTTCGAATCGTTTTACTGTTTGGAGGAAGAAGTCGTGACGACTAAGGTCAATGAGAGAGCACTGGTGCTGGAAATGCTTCTGGCGGTCAATGAGGAGGGACAGTACAGTCATCTGGTCCTCCGCGATGTGCTCGATAAATATCAGTATCTGGGAAAACAGGAACGCGCTTTTCTGACGCGCCTGATGGAAGGAACGCTGGAAAGACAGCTGACACTGGACTATGTGATCGATCAGTTTTCCAAAACCAGAGTAAAGAAAATGAAACCGCTCATCCGCAATCTTATGCGCATGAGCGTTTATCAGATTATGTATATGGACAGTGTGCCGGATTCCGCAGTGTGCAACGAGGCGGTAAAGCTTGCGAGAAAGCGTGGGTTTTCTGGCCTGAGCGGATTTGTCAACGGTGTGCTGCGTAGTGTGGCAAGAGGATGGAGAGAAGTTCGCTTCCCGAATCTGAGCGTTACATATTCGATGCCGGAATGGATCGTGGACATATGGACCGAAAATTATGGAGAGGAAAAGACCCGTCAGATTCTGGAGGGACTTACCGCAGAAAACCGGCTGACGATCCGTACCAATCTTTCCGCTGTGACACCGGAAGAACTCGTAAACAAACTTAAATCAGAAGGGGTGACAGTACATGCGGTTCCGGAACTGCCGTATGCTTTTGAAATATCCGGGCTGGATTATCTGGCGGGACTGAAAAGTTTTAAAGAAGGGCTGTTTTATGTACAGGATGTCAGCTCCATGCTGGTTGCGGAAACTGCGGCACCGAAAAAGAATGATTATGTGATTGATGTGTGTGCGGCACCGGGAGGAAAGAGTACCATATGGCAGAACTGCTTCAGGGAAGTGGTATGGTAGAGGCAAGGGATCTGACAGAATATAAGGTGGATCTGATCCGGGAGAACATAGCCAGACATGGATTGTCAAATATGAAAGCGGTACAGATGGATGCAACGGTGGATGATCCGGATTCCCATCAGAAAGCGGACGTCTTAGTCTGTGATCTGCCGTGTTCCGGACTTGGCGTTATGGGAAAGAAGACGGATATCCGTTATAAGATGACCAAAGAAAAGGCGGCAGAGCTTGCAAAACTGCAAAGACAGATTCTTTCTGTTGTATGGGATTATGTCAGACCGGGCGGGACACTTGTGTACAGTACCTGTACGATCCACCGGTCAGAAAATGAGGATAACACCGCATGGTTTTTAAAAGAACATCCGGAATTTTCCCTGGAATTCCAGAGACAGATTTTCCCGGGAGAAGCCGGAAGTGACGGATTTTTTCTTGCAAAGCTGGTAAGGAGTAAATAAGAGGATGAGTGAAAAGACAGATATTAAGTCCATGGATCTGGAAGAATTAAAAACCTTTTTTTCCGATATGGGGGAGAAAGCGTTTCGTGCAAATCAGGTATATGAGTGGTTGCATGTGCGGCAGGTGGAAAGCTTTGAGGAGATGACGAATCTTTCCAAAACCTTGCGGGAGAGACTGGATGAGACCTGCAGGATCATCACACTCAGAAAAGAACAGGTACAGATTTCAAAACTGGATGGAACCCGCAAATATCTGTTTTTACTGGAAGACGGAAATGTCATTGAGAGTGTGCTGATGAAATATAAGCACGGAAATTCCGTATGTATTTCTTCACAGGTCGCTGTCGGATGGGATGCCGGTTCTGTGCATCAACACTGGACGGACTGGTGAGAGGACTTGCACCGGCGGAAATGCTGGATCAGATCTATCAGATTGGTAAGGATATCGGAGAGCGGATTTCGAATGTTGTTGTCATGGGCACCGGGGAACCGATGGATAATTTTGATAATCTGGTAAAATTTATCACTTTGCTGACGGATGAGAACGGACTTCACATTAGCCAGAGAAACCTGACTGTTTCCACCTGCGGAATTGTTCCGCGGATGCGGGAACTGGCGGATAAAAAACTTGCGATTACGCTGGCATTATCTTTACATGCTTCCAACCAGAAAAAACGTCTGGAGCTGATGCCGGTGGCGAACAAATATGACATTCATGAAGTAATTGATGCCTGCAGGTATTATTTTGAACAGACCGGCAGACGTGTGACGTTTGAGTACAGTCTGGTAGGTGGTGTCAATGATACAAAAGAAGATGCAAAAGAACTGACGGAACTGATCCACGGGATGAACTGTCATGTAAATCTGATTCCGGTGAATCCGATCAGGGAGCGGGATTATGTGCAGTCAAATGCACATGTCATCGAAGCTTTTAAGGAGAAACTGGAACGGAGTGGTTTAACGGTGACAGTACGCCGTGAGATGGGGCGTGATATTGATGGTGCCTGCGGACAATTAAGGCGCAAGTACAAAGAGAATCAGAGACTTGCATAACGAAAAGTCATGTGCTAAGATAGACAGATGATGGAAGAGTATGTATATTACATGTAATTGAGAAAGGATAAAGCGGATGAAGACGTATTCCATAACGGATACAGGCATTCTTCGTGAAATGAATCAGGATTATTTTTTCGCGTCGGATGAACCCGTTGGGAATCTCCCGAATCTGTACATTGTTGCAGATGGCATGGGGGGACACAAGGCAGGAGATTACGCATCGCGTTACACAACGCAGCGCATCGTTGCATCCGTGTCCCGGAGTTCGGGAGAAGAACCAGTTACAATTTTAAAAGAGGCAATAACAACTGCAAACAGACTTCTGATCACAGAAGCTGCAGAAGATGAAGCGAAAAAAGGTATGGGGACGACACTTGTTGCAGCCACCATTATTGACGGACGGCTTTATGTTGCAAATGTCGGAGACAGCAGACTGTATATCATCGGTACGGATGGCATCCGGCAGATCACGAGGGATCATTCTCTTGTGGCAGAGATGGTCAGGATCGGTGAAGTAGGTGCAAAGGAAGCACGTGAGCACCCGGACAAAAATATTATCACCCGTGCAGTCGGTGCAGGGGAAGAAGTAGAGGCAGATTTTTTTGAAGTGGAATTAAAGAAAGATGACCACATCTTAATCTGTACGGACGGACTCACGAATATGGTGGAAGACGAAGAAATCTGCAGTATTATTCTGCGGGATGCTTCCATTGAGGAACGCGCCGGACTTCTTGTAAAAACTGCAAATGACAACGGTGGAAAAGACAATATTACAGTAATGATTATAGAACCATTTTCTTGATGAGGTGAAAGAATGTTAACAGTTGGGACGTATTTAGCAGATCGCTATGAAATCGTAAGTAAGATTGGTGCAGGCGGAATGTCCGATGTTTATAAAGCAAAGGATCATGTGCTTGGCCGTTTTGTGGCAATAAAAGTATTAAAACCGGAATTTTCGGAAGATCGTGGATTTGTAGCAAAATTTCGCACGGAGGCACAGTCAGCAGCAGGACTTGAGCATCCAAATATCGTAAATATCTATGATGTAGGAAGCGAAGAGGGGCTTCATTATATCGTCATGGAATATGTTGAGGGAATCACACTTAAGACATACATTGAAAAGAAAGGACAGTTATCCTTTAAGGAAGCCGTCAGTATTGCCATTCAGGTAGCAAGAGGTATTGAAGCTGCCCACAACAAACAGATCATCATCGGGATATCAAACCGCAGAATATCATGATCTCCACAGAGGGAAAAGTCAAGGTCATGGACTTTGGTATTGCCAGAGCCGCATCTTCCAATACCGTCAGCTCGGATGTGATGGGATCGGTTCATTATTCTTCTCCGGAGCAGGCGAGAAACGGGTTTGTAGACGGAAGAAGCGATATTTATTCTCTGGGTATTGTTATGTATGAAATGGTAACCGGACGTGTACCTTTTGACGGAGATACAACGGTTGCAGTCGCTATTCAGCATCTGCAGGAAGAGATGACACCTCCAAGTGTTTATGCAAAGAATCTGCCGATCAGCATGGAGAAGATTATCTTAAAATGTACACAGAAGAATGCGGACCGCCGTTACCAGACCATTGGAGATCTGCTGGCGGACCTGCGCAGATCGCTGGTACATCCGGATGAGGATTTTGTTGTGATTGCTCCGCTTGTGGACAATGGAAAGACCAAGGTCATCAGTGGGGAAGAATTAAAGCAGATCAAAGAACACGGGGTGGAGCCAAAAGAAGACAGGCACGCTTCCAAGCTGGAATCTTCCTATGATCCGGATGAGGATGAGGACGAAAACGAAGGACTCAGCCGAAGATGGATAAGGCAATGACCATCATGGGAATTGTGGTGTTTGTTGTAATCCTTGCAGTGATTATTTACCTTGTGGGAAGTTTCTTTGGGCTTATTCCGTTTTGGCAGTAATTCTATCAAAGAATTACAAGAAACGAACAG
>ENA-OQCE01000463-OQCE01000463.1-human-gut-metagenome-genome-assembly--contig:-NODE-463-length-19474-cov-2.260195_pt1 | contig 19474 bp, 20 predicted proteins | sample MGYA00242495_ERZ504572 | MGnify/ENA primary metagenome ERZ504572 (study PRJEB26092, sample SAMD00036228) | human gut metagenome | host: Homo sapiens | study: EMG produced TPA metagenomics assembly of...
CTATCCAAATATAGAGCATATTATCGTGGATGGTGGTTCAACAGATAGCACAATGGAAATCGTACATGAATTAGAGCCTGAATATCAAGGTAAATTACGTTATATCAGCGGAAAAGACAAAGGAATATATGATGCCATGAATAAAGGTATCGCAATGGCGACAGGCGATATCATAGGAATACTTAATAGCGATGATTTTTATACCAGCGATATTGTGCTTTCAACAGTGGCATCTGCATTTGAAGACGGTAACATAGATGCTGTTTATGGCGATATACATTATGTACAAGACAATGACTTGCAAAAATGTACCCGTTATTACTCTTCGAAACTTTTTCATCGCCGTTGGATGCGTCTCGGCTTTATGCCCGCCCATCCGAGTTTTTATTGCCACAAAGAAATATATGAGAGATACGGCGGCTTCAATTTGTCATACAAAATTGCTGCTGATTTTGAATGTCTGTTACGATTAATATTCGTCCATAAAATACGACTCCGATACATCCCAATGGATTTTGTAACAATGCGTACAGGAGGAGCATCGACCAGTGGATTGTCCAGCCATAAACAAATTTTGCGAGATCACCAACGGGCATTCAAGGATAATGGAATTTACAGTAATGTTTTGCTTGAATCGTTGAGATACATTTACAAAATATATGAGATCATCGAAACTAAAGTTTCACGAAATAATACATCACAAATTTGATATTTATATGAAGACAGCTTTAATTACCGGTATCACCGGACAGGATGGATCATATCTTGCTGAATTGCTTTTAGAAAAAGGATATGACGTGCATGGTACTATACGTCGTTCATCGGTAGACTATCGTGAGCGTATTGCACATTTGGAAGGGCATCCTAACTTCCACCTCCACTATGCTGACTTGGGCGACTCGATGAGCATCTTACAGGTGGTGAAAAAAGTAAAGCCAAACGAAATATACAACCTCGCCGCACAAAGTCATGTACAGGTGTCGTTTGACTCCCCAGAGTTTACCGCTGATGTCGATGCCACCGGCGTACTACGCATTTTGGAAGCTGTGCGCCAATGTGATCTGACTGATACCTGCCGTATCTATCAGGCTTCCACGTCAGAGCTATACGGCAAGGTAGAAGAAGTACCCCAGAATGAGAATACTCCTTTCCATCCCTATTCTCCCTATGCCGTAGCGAAACAGTATGGGTTCTGGATTACTAAAGAATACCGCGAAGCGTACAACATGTTCTGCTGTTCAGGTATTCTGTTCAACCACGAGTCGGAACGCCGCGGAGAAACGTTCGTTACCCGCAAGATAACCCTTGCCGCTGCACGTATTGCCCAAGGCAAGCAGGATAAATTGTATTTAGGTAACTTGTCATCGCTCCGTGACTGGGGCTATGCCAAGGATTACGTGGAGTGCATGTGGCTGATCCTCCAAAACGACAAGCCGGAAGATTTTGTCATTGCCACCGGCGAGCAGCATTCGGTACGTGAGTTCTGCCAATTGGCTTTCCGATATGCCGGAATCGAACTGCGTTTCGAGGGTGAAGGTGAAAACGAAAAAGGCATCGACTGCAAGAGCGGTAAAGTACTTGTCGAGGTTTCTCCCGACTTCTACCGCCCAACCGATGTGGTAAATCTTTTGGGAGACCCGTCGAAAGCGAAACGTGAACTGGATTGGAATCCGCAGAAGACATCGTTTGAGCAACTTGTAAAAATCATGGTGGATGCCGATGTGGCAAAAGTGGCCGTTGAACGTGCATCGCAACAGGTAAGAACCAACCTTGCCGAATATCTCGAAAAAGGAATCGTAAAATAATCGAGAAAACAATGGAGAAGAACGCAAAAATCTATGTGGCAGGACACCGTGGAATGGTAGGCTCTGCCATTGTACGGGAACTGCAACGCCAGGGATATACGAATATCATCACACGCACGCACAAAGAATTGGACTTGACTCGCCAGGAAGCCGTGGAACGCTTCTTCGCCGAAGAAAAGCCCGAATATGTATTCCTCGCCGCAGCAAAGGTGGGCGGTATCATCGCCAACCAATCGGCATTGGCGGACTTCATGTACGAGAACATGATACTGGAGATGAATGTCATCCACTCGGCATGGCGCAATGGTTGCAGGAAGCTGGAGTTTCTCGGTTCATCGTGCATATACCCGCGTATGGCACCCCAGCCGATGCCTGAAAGCTGCCTGCTAACCTCCGAACTGGAAAAGACCAACGAGGCATACGCATTGGCAAAAATCTCTGGATTGAAATACTGCGAGTTTCTCAACCACCAGTACGGCACGGACTATATCAGCGTGATGCCCACCAATCTCTATGGGCCGAATGACAACTACCACCCCGAGCACAGCCACGTGTTACCGGCGCTTATCCGTCGCTTTCATGAGGCGAAGGAAGCGGGCTTGAAAGAGGTGACCTGCTGGGGTGACGGTAGCCCGTTGAGGGAATTCCTCTATGTGGACGACCTTGCCAACCTGTGCGTGTTCCTGATGAACAACTACAGTGGCAACGAAACGGTCAATGCCGGGACAGGAAAAGAACTGACCATAAAGGCACTGACAGAATTAGTGGCAAAGATAATCGGCTACACCGGCGGGATACGCTGGGACACCTCACGGCCGAACGGTACCCCCCGCAAGCTGCTTGACGTTTCGAAAGCGACTTCGCTCGGATGGACATACAAGACAGAACTGGAGGAAGGCATCCGTCTTTCCTACGAGGATTTCTTAAACAACCCGATGAGCGGAAAGATAACTTTCACAACATAATCATGCAAATCATACTCTTATCCGGCGGTTCAGGTAAAAGGCTGTGGCCGCTTTCAAACGAATCCCGCTCCAAACAATTCCTCAGACTGCTTCCTTCCCCGAACGGAGGCAGGGAATCTATGGTACAGCGTGTCATACGACAAATCAAGGAATCGGGACTTTCCTGCCCGGTTACAATCGCTACAAGTGTATCCCAAAAGGATGCCATCACCAATCAGCTCGGTGAGGATGTGACTGTCGTCACCGAACCTAGCCGTAGGGACACCTTCCCCGCAATCTGTCTCGCTTCCGCCTATTTGGAGAAAACAGCGAAATGCGACAAGAATGAAACAGTCATTGTTATGCCATGCGACCCGTATACGGAAGAGCGCTATTTTCAAACTATAGCGGAAATGGCGGAAGCAGTGCAGAATAATGTGGCTGATCTTGTACTGATGGGCATAAAGCCCACCTATCCGTCCGCCAAATACGGTTATGTGATACCTCAAAAGCATCGCAAAACAGACGGAATATATGAAGTGGAGCGTTTTATGGAAAAGCCGGATGTCGCCACAGCTGAAAGATTTATCGCAGATGGCGCATTTTGGAACGGCGGCGTATTCGCTTTCTGTCTCGGATATATGATTGACATCGTAAAGAGCTATCTCGCATACGATACTTTTGAGGAGGTACGCCTCCGATATGAGGAACTGCCAAAGATCAGCTTTGACTACGAGGTGGTGGAGAAAGCGAAGTCTGTGGCTGTCGTTCCATACGACGGGGAATGGAAAGATCTCGGCACATGGAACGCGCTTACCGATGAACTGAAAGAGCGTTGCATCGGTAACGTGGTGATGGACGAGAAATCTGAAAACACCCATGTGATCAACGAATTGGAAATACCTGTCATGTGCATCGGTGCCAAAGACATGGTAATAGCCGCTTCATGCGATGGCATCCTGGTTTCAGAGAAAGGCAGGAGCGAGCACATCAAGACATATGCGGACCGCTTGCAATGCCGCCCGATGTACGAGGAGCGTCGCTGGGGAGAATATAAGGTTATCGATACGGTGAGTTTTCCTGACGGATATGAGACCCTTACCAGGCAGTTAAAGATAAAAGCCGGTAAGAGCATAAGCTATCAGGCTCACGCTATCGCGATGAAGTCTGGACATTCATTGATGGCGAGGGTATGCTGGCTCTTGATGGGAAAATGACTAGAATCGGCCGTGGAGACACCGTCTGTATCAGGAAGGGCATGAGACATGCCGTCAAGGCCATGACCGATCTGCTCTTTATTGAGGTACAGTCAGGAGATCTGCTCGTGGAGGAGGATGTCGAAAGGTTCGATTGGAACTGGAAATCATAAAAAAAGGAATCAATAGGTCATGATGAAAAAATGGTATGCCCTGAAGGTTTTCTATAACCGTTTTTCGGAAATCAAGGCCACATTGTCACGTGACGGGATTGAGAGTTATATCCCGATGAAAACCAGAAGCTATCCGCAACCTGATGGGGAAGTCGTGATCAGGCGGGTTCCTCTTGTCGCCATGTTGATGTTCCTGCGTTGCATGATGGCTATATCTCTTCCTTGAATTCGATTCTCGATGAGAAAGCCATGGTGTATCATCGTCCCGGTACCCAGATTCCAGCTTCCATTCCGGATGAAGAGATGGACATGTTCATCATGCTCACTTCTTCCATGGAGGACGGTTTCGAACAGATACCGTATGATGACAATCTCGTGAAGAACGCCGAAAAATACCGGGTGACAGGTGGGGAATATGCCGGAGTAGTGGGATATTACAGACGTATCAAAAAGAACAAGCGGCTGGTTATTCCTTTTGAAGGCTTGCTGATATTGGTCGCCACCAATTATATTCCCAAATGTTATTTACAGGAAATAGTATAGTGATAACCTGTGCAAGCAGATATAGAGTCTAATTTTATGAGTAAACACGCATAAAATCAGAATTCGGATATGTACATAACTGCCAGCAATTCCTGACACCTTTAAAAGATGTTGTTACCAAGTTTCGCAGACATGGAAATGAAATCTTTACTACATATTCCTTTAAAGAAAGGCGGCTTGAATATATGAGGTATGGCTACAATTCAAATAACCTTTATACCCCAACCGAGAAACATAAAATACTTCTTGATTGGGGTCATTTTTTAATATAATTTCCGGTCGTGTAATCGCCGGTAGAAGCAATATACAGGGATTTCGAATATGCCTTTTTCGGTAACTACAAATCGATTATGCGATTTCCCTCACTTAATCCCTCAACCTCCCTCTCTTGAATTTTTCCAATCCTTTCTCCCAAATATTTTTTTATTTTTCCCTTCGGGATTTTTCTTTAATCCAAAAAAATATTCTTACCTTTGTTCAAAGAAGAGTTATACTCATGAGTATGAGGCTGTAAAATATTGAAATTAGCACAATCTCCAAATCGTTACCCGAAACTTTTTAAAACTTCTATAAGCGTTTGTCTTTCAAATCAATCTGTCAATAAGATAAGAATTTAAAGTAAATTACAACATTTTGAATATGAATATATATCTTTGAAGCATTCTCCATATTCTTTAAGATAGGAAGCCTTTACCATCGGCGGCGGTTATGCATGGTACCACTGATAGAAAACGAAATCGTAACCAAACGAAACTGGATAGCCAAAGAAGATTTCATTGACCTGCTTGCTATATCACAGTCCGCTCCGGGCATTCTTGCCGTCAATATATCCATTTTTATAGGGTACCGGCTACGGGGAATACGAGGGAGCATAATCACTGCATTGGGAACCATACTTCCTTCGTTTCTCATCATCCTCGCCATAGCGTTGTTCTTTCACAACTTCAAGAACAACACCATTGTGGAACGTATATTCAAAGGCATCCGCCCGGCAGTGGTTGCATTGATTGCCGCCCCTACATTCAGCATGGCCAAATCGGCCGGATAAACCGATACAATATATGGATACCGGTGGTTTCAGCACTGCTCATCTGGCTGCTGGACTTCTCCCCCATCTGGATTATCATTGCAGCAGGTGCAGGGGGATATGCCTTCGGACGTCGGAAACATCGAAGAATTAAAAATGAAAGAATTAAAAAATGAAAGGTGCAATAACACTAATCATTAATCACTAACCATTAATCACTAACCATGATTTTCTTACAGCTATTCTATACATTCTTTAAAATCGGCCTTTTCGGCTTTGGCGGCGGATATGCCATGCTGTCTATGATACAAGGCGAAGTAGTCACCCGTTATGGCTGGCTTTCCCCTCAAGAGTTTACTGATATCGTGGCAATCAGCCAAATGACACCCGGTCCGATAGGTATCAATTCGGCAACCTATGTAGGTTTTACTGTCACCGGTAGTGTATGGGGATCTATTACCGCCACTTTTGCCGTAGTGCTCCCCTCTTTCCTACTGATGCTGACCATCAGCAAATTCTTTCTGAAATACCAGAAACATCCTTCCGTGGAAGCGGTATTCAGCGGGCTCCGCCCGGCAGTGGTCGGTCTGCTGGCCTCAGCCGCGCTGGTATTGATGAATTCGGAAAACTTCAGTTCTCCCAAAGAAGACACATATTCCTTCGTCATCAGCTGCCTCATTTTCCTCGTGGCATTTGTAGGCACCAAAAAATATAAACTGAACCCGATAGGAATGATTGTAGCCTGTGGAATAGCAGGGTTGATACTTTATTAAGGAGGGAAATTAAGGATTAGGGATTAGGGATTAGGGATTAAGGATTAGACGTTAATCCCTAATCCTTAATTTTCTTTTTAAAGTTTAATCTTCTTTCCAACGGATTTCGATTCATTATGCAGACGGTCCAAGGCTGTCACCACATAGCGGTACTTTGTCTTTCCGTCTTCATAAGGAAGTTTATAGAAATTATCACGCGTGATGGCGTACAATATGGGAAGGATCGTCTATATTCACTTTCTCTTTGGCATCAAAACGATAAACTACATACTGGACAGCACGATTCATCTCCTCTTTATACTTGGGTGCTGTCCAAAAAAGAATATATCCGTCTTCCGTCCATATCGGTTTCATCTTACGCACCTTTCCTGGAGCTTCGTTATCCATAAAATCGAAAACGGGAGCAATGCCGGATATTTATGATATTCGGCAATCAAAGCATCGCGATACTTGCCCGCATTCTCAATCACTGCACTGGCGGGCCACTGGCAACTGCCACCGATGGTTTGATAAGCTCGCTGCAAGGCCATCTTGCGGGGAAGCTGATTTATTGAGGGGTTCTTGGGGTCAGCATTCTGCACTGTATTCATTACGGACTGACCGATAAACAAGGGACGGTTTTCCGTATTCCTAGCCCACCACTTCACCAGTGTCTCATAGTCGGCAACCGGATGTCCTATATGCCAATAAATCTGCGGAATATTATAGTCTATCCAACCTTCACGGGCCCATAGCAGTACATCTGCATAAAGGTCATCGTAGTTTTGCAGGCCTTTGGTCTTACTGCCAAGCGGGTCACTGCTTTCGTTCCGGTAAATACCAAACGGAGAAATCCCGAACTTCACCCACGGCTTGATTTCACGGATAGTTTCATGCAGTTTTTTAATCAGCACATTCACGTTGCTCCGGCGCCAGTCTCCTTTATTGCTGAATCCTCCACCAAAACGTGCAAAACTTGCATCGTCGGGGAAATCCTTTCCCTTAATGGGATAAGGATAAAAGTAATCGTCCATATGGATAGCATCCACATCATAACGGGAAACAATGTCGCTCACCACCATGCAGATGTGTCGGCGGCTCTCAGGCAGTGCCGGGTCAAAATACAACTGGTCGCCATAAGTGACAAACCATTCCGGATGGATATTGTACACATGATTGGGAGCCAACTCACTCTTCAAGGTCGTCTTCGTGCGATACGGATTAATCCATGCATGAAACTCCATGCCACGTTTATGGCATTCATCAATCATAAACTGCATAGGGTCCCAATAAGGTTCGGGCGCTTTACCCTGCACTCCGGTAAGGAAACGACTCCACGGTTCCAGTCTGGAAGCATACAGAGCATCCGCTTCGGGACGTACCTGGAAAATTATGCGTTGATTCCTGCCTTCTGCAAGGAATTCAACTGCCCGATCAGATTCTGCTTTAGCTTTTCGGTCGGCATTCCACGGAACTGTCCGTTTACTGACTGTATCCATGCTGCACGAAATTCACGTTTAGGATAGGCAGACCCGGTCTGCACTTGCGCAAATGCCCCTCCTGCCACCATCAGTGACAAAAGACATAGGCATAAAATGGATTTTATTCTCATATTCCGGTCAATAGCTTTTATTAAAAAAGCGAAATTAATTCTTTTGTCCTAAGTATACCGGTAAAAAGCGGAAAGTATAACAAATCTTAACCAAGGGTATCTTTCCTCCCCAATAAATCCACTTTTGCCTTGCCTGATTGTTACAATTCGGATAGCAAACATTATCTTTGCATTCTGTAAACCACCGAACCAACCTACAGATATGGCAGAAAATACATCGATTATCATAAAAGGGGCCCGTGTCAATAACCTCAAGAACATTGACGTAGAGATTCCCCGTAACAAACTCGTAGTCATCACCGGACTGTCCGGTTCCGGAAAATCCTCACTTGCTTTCGATACATTATATGCCGAAGGGCAACGCCGCTACGTGGAGAGCTTGAGCAGTTATGCCCGCCAGTTTCTGGGACGTATGAGCAAGCCTGAATGCGATTTCATCAAAGGGATTCCACCTGCCATTGCCATTGAGCAGAAAGTAAGCAGCCGCAATCCGCGGTCCACCGTTGGCACCTCCACCGAAATATACGAATATCTGCGGTTGCTCTACGCACGCGTAGGGAAAACCTTCAGCCCGGTCAGCGGACTGGAAGTGAAGAAGCACTCGGCGGAAGACATCGTGAAGTGCATGCTGGAATATCCGGAAGGAACCAGATATACCGTACTCGCCCCGATATTGCTGCGCGAAGACCGCACGCTGCAACAACAACTGGAGATAGACATGAAGCAAGGTTTCACCCGTCTGGAAGTGAATGGTGAAATGATGCGCATCGACGAATACAAGCCGAAAGCCGGAGACACAGTTTTTCTGTTGATTGACCGTATGACAGCCTCTTCAGAAAAGGATTCCGTCAGCCGCCTCACCGACTCGGCCGAAACAGCCATGTACGAAGGAGACGGTGCCTGCCTACTGCGTTTCTACCAGCCTGACGGGAGTACCTGCCTCTATCGTTTCAGCACCAAGTTCGAAGCAGACGGCATCACCTTCGAAGAACCGAACGACCAGATGTTCTCCTTCAACTCTCCCATCGGCGCATGCCCCGTATGCGAGGGATTCGGGAAAGTCATCGGCATCGACGAGCATCTCGTGATACCCGACCGCTCCTTGTCCGTCTATGACGGCGCTGTAGTATGCTGGCGGGGCGAAAAGATGGGCGAATGGAGGGATATGGTGATACACGGAGCCGAGAAAGCCGACTTCCCCATCTTCACTCCCTATTATGAACTGACCGACGAGCAACGCCGGATGCTGTGGGAAGGGACACCCTACTTTGAGGCATCAACGCCTTCTTCAAGATGGTGCAGGAAAACCAGTACAAGATACAATACCGTGTGATGCTGGCACGCTACCGCGGAAAGACGCTCTGCCCCAAATGTCACGGCACCCGCCTGAAACCCGAAGCAAACTACGTACGCGTGGGAGGACGCAACATCTCCGAACTGGTAGATTTGCCCATCACTGAGTTGAAGCTCTTCTTCGACAACCTGCAGCTAGACCCACATGACGCCGACATAGCCCGCCGCATCCTGACAGAAATCAACAGCCGCATCCAGTTCCTATTGGATGTCGGTTTGGGATACCTCACGCTGAACCGCCTCAGCAACTCGCTCTCCGGCGGTGAAAGCCAGCGAATCAACCTAGCCACCTCGCTGGGAAGTAGTCTGGTGGGCAGCCTGTATATTCTTGACGAACCGAGTATCGGCCTGCATAGCCGCGATACGGACAAACTGATACACGTGCTCCGCCAGCTGCAACAGTTGGGCAATACGGTAGTGGTAGTGGAACACGATGAAGAGATTATCCGTGCTGCCGACTATATCATCGACATCGGTCCCCGGGCAGGCCGCTTGGGAGGAGAGGTGGTCTATCAGGGAGACATGAAAGACCTTCAGAAAAACAGTGACAGTTATACCGTGCGCTATCTGCTGGGGGAAGAGACAATCCCACTGCCGGAACACCGTCGCCCGTGGAACAACTATATAGAAATAAAGGGGGCCCGCGAAAACAACCTGAAAGGTGTGGAGGCACGCTTCCCGCTGAATGTAATGACCGTGGTGACCGGTGTCAGCGGTTCGGGCAAGAGTACGCTGGTGCGCGACATCTTCTACCGCGCCCTGAAACGCGAGCTGGACGAATGCAGCGAACGCCCGGGCGAGTTCACCTCCATCGGAGGAGATTTGCAGAACCTGCGCAATGTAGAGTTTGTAGACCAGAATCCTATCGGGAAGTCATCGCGAAGCAATCCCGTGACCTACATCAAGGCCTACGACGAAATCCGTAAACTATGGGCAGACCAGCCACTTGCCAAGCAGATGGGATACAGTACCGGATACTTCAGCTTCAACAGCGAAGGTGGCCGTTGCGAGGAGTGCAAGGGTGAAGGCACCATCACTGTGGAGATGCAATTCATGGCAGACCTTGTACTGGAATGCGAATCCTGCCACGGCAAACGCTTCAAGGCGGACACGCTGGAAGTGAAGTTCCACAACATGAATATCTACGACGTACTGGAGATGACCGTAAACCAAGCCATCGAATTCTTTACGCAACACGGACAGAAAAAGATTGTGAAGAAGCTGCAACCCTTGCAGGATGTAGGTTTGGGATATATCAAACTGGGGCAAGCCTCCTCCACCCTCTCCGGTGGAGAGAACCAGCGCGTGAAACTCGCCTTCTACCTCAGCCAGGAGAAAGCGGACCCGACCATGTTCATCTTCGATGAACCGACTACCGGACTACACTTCCATGACATCAAGAAACTGCTCGAAGCCTTCGATGCCCTGATACGCCGCGGGCACAGCATTGTCATCATCGAACATAATCTGGATGTGGTGAAATGTGCGGACCATGTGATAGACCTGGGACGAAGGAGGGGACAAAGGAGGAAACATCGTAGCTACCGGTACACCGGAGGAAGTGGCGAAGTGTGCGGCAAGCTATACGGGGCAGTTCTTGCAAGAGAAATTACACCCCTCTCTTCCTTAAATAGAACACAGAGGCACGGAGACACAGAGATATTAAATTCAAGGAAAAAGAATAAAACTCCATGCCTCCGTGTCTTTGTGCTTAATCTTACCGGGTGCCACTACTCCAATTTAAAAGTAACCGGAAAAGTAAATTCCACCTTCACGGCTTTACCTTGCTGCATCCCCGGCTTCCATTGTGGCATCAATCCTACAATCCGTAATGCTTCCTCATCCAAGGCAGGATACCTGCTGCGCATAATAACGGGGTCCACCACACGACCATTCTCGTCAATCACCACGCTGACAATAACTCTCCCCTGAATGCCATTCTTATGGGCTTCTTCCGGATAACGGACATTCTTTTGAATAAAATCCATCAAGGCTTTCATGCCTCCCGGAAACTCGGGCATCACTTCCACTACTTTATAGACCGGTTCTTCCATTGGCTCTTCCGTTATCAATTGTGGGCTCCCGCCCTTCCCTGCATCCGAGACATAAGGAGGAAGAGATGTCTTTTCCGCCGTTCTCCATTCTTCCTCATTGTCCGTCAGTCTAAACTCAGCCATCATCAAGACAGGTTTCCTCCTGATGGTTATCTCATAAAAGTAACGGTAGCGTCCCGGCTTGTTGGGATGCACATCCGGATAAAGGGAGGCTTTCATAACCCTTTCCTCCCCATCCCGCAGCACATAGGCGATGTCCCAAAAGGCAGCGTTTATCTGCAATTCCCGCCAGGTACCTTTTTCGTCTTCGAACGTCAGGTAGTAATGCTCGCCGCAGGTCAAATCTCCGCCGCTGTGATTGCTGAGGATGAATGTCGCCTGAGTCGCTTTCGTTGAAAAGACCGGATATTCGGGACGGATATGGATGCCACGAATATGATTCCTGCCTACTCTCTCGTTGATGACGGGGACTTCTACACCATGAAAACAGAAAACGGGGGAGTCCATTATTTTCTCCCGGAACTCTTTCCGCCGCTCGGGAGTATTCACCATCAAATCTATATCGATGCAATGCAACCCCACCCCATATCCGGTCACATTCCTCTGAATGTGTATATATGGTGTATTATTCAATCTTTTTCCTAGTTCTTCGTGAATGGCAAGCAATTGCCTTTGCAAGCAGTCACCATCATCCGCAATCCCTATCTTGAGGCTATCGCTCACTATTTTTTCTCCCATCCATTGGCCTATCCTTACTGTACCTACGGAATCTTCAAGCGTTTCCACACGTTCCGTTTTATTCATTCGGCAAGATGACAAGCAGCAAAGCAATAGGAGAAAACAAACTCTGTTCATGGCATTTTGTATTTCAAGTTCATAGCATCAGATACAAATATACTCATTCCTGCAATCACAATCAAAAAGAAAACTCCTAATTTCGTAAGACTATAGAAGGAATACATGCAATAGCGGCATGAGAAAAGGAAAGATAACGGCTAAATCGGCACTGTATCGCCACTGCAAAGTCACTGCATTCCTTTTGCAGTGATACTGCAACACCTTTGCAGTGGCATTGCAAAAAGTTGGCAGGACTTTGCAGTAAGAAAGAGCTGATAACTAAGATAATAGCATCAATGAAAGACGTATGCAGTACAATCGGAATGGGAACGAAAATGGGCGTGATAGATACTTGTAAGAATATTTATCTATCACACCCATCTATCACGCGACAAGCCATTTGTAGTCAGGCGAATCCCCCCCCCTCGCGTGATAGCATGACAGATGTTTTGCAAAAACAAACTCTGTGGAGGAGTAGCAAAATGAGATTAGAAATAGAATCCGAAACCTACCTTCAGGCCGAATTTAGAACGGTCGTCGTTAATATTCCAATAAGCGGCAGGTTCGATGGTCACCGTACGCGTCAGGAAAAAAGCATAACCGGCTTCCAGACCGAAAGAGAACTTGGTATCATCCAAATCATGTCCCCAGTCCCAACGGTCTACATTGACATCGGCACCCAGATACACGCCAATCTTGTCGAAATAATAACGTCCGCCTACACCCAACGTATAGACATCGAGGTCAGACCCTCCGGAATTCCAAGCAGCTCCGGCATGCACCAGCAAAGCCACATTGTCGAGCAGGAAAGCACCTCCTTTGGCTTCAAGCCCGAAACTTGTCTTGTCGGTTCCCGTGTCATGAGAGAATTCCAAACCGGTGATGGACGGATTCAAAATCCACTTACCTTTTTCAAACTGTGCCTGAGCTGCCACTGTGACAACAAGCAAGCAAACGAATAATGCCAGTTTTTTCATCTTGTTCTGTTTTTTGAGTGAATAATCAATGTTGTTTATTGTCTTCTTCGAATCGTTTGCGTTGCAGCGCCTCCTTCTTGCGAAGTACCAGCCACAACACAAATACAATGAGATACGAGGCAGCTACAGTGACATACTTCTCAGTATCGCTGATTTCCGTATTGCGGGGAAGGAAATAAGCGGCAGTAGCAGAAACGTAAATAAGCAGGGCCAACGTAAGCCCGGTAGATTTCTTTATTTTTTTCATTACCAAAGTTTTTTAGTCGTCTTGAAATACCAGATATTAAACCAAGCAGCCGCAATACAAGCAGCCAAAAGCGCTAATCGGCAGCGCATACTGCGGCTGAAGTCCGAGTCCTTCGGGAGCAATGCAAATATAAGTGGTGCATACAGCCGTCATGAACAATGCGGGAAAATAGGTGATATAAAAATAATGCCCTTTTTTCTCACGCACCAGATAAACGGTAATTGCCCACAAGGTGAAAACAGACAAAGTCTGGTTGGCCCAAGCAAAATAGCGCCAAATCATATCAAAGCCATCCTTGTCGCGCAGGCTGTAAAGCAACAACCCGATGGCCACCAGGAACATCGGTATGCAGATATATAAACGACTACGCATGGATTTTTGTTCCATTCCCAAGAAATCAGCCACGATAAGACGTGCCGAACGGAAAGCCGTATCACCACTGGTAATAGGGGCGGCAATGACACCCAGAATAGCCAATACTCCACCTACGGCGCCCAGCCAGTCTTTTGTAATGGCATCTACAATAATGGAGGCATTCGTCTCTTCCATGCCATTCTGATGGAAAAAGTAAGTGGCGGCGGCAGCCAAATCAAAGCTACAATGCCTTCGGTTATCATGGCTCCGTAGAAGACGGGACGTCCGTGGCGTTCACTTGTCATGCAGCGTGCCATGAGAGGGCTTTGAGTAGCATGAAAGCCACTGATTGCACCACAAGCTATACTGACAAACATAATAGGGAAGATAGGCAACAAAGCCGCATTGGGATGTGTATTCTGCAAGCCGTTCCATATTTCAGGCAACTCGGGATGGTTGACATAGAGCATCACCAAAATACCGACAGCCATAAACAGCAAGGCTATGGCAAACAACGGATATATCTTGCCGATAATCTTATCTACTGGCAACAAGGTAGCCAGAATATAATAAGCAAATACTACAATAATCCAGAAAGTGGTATCCAAGCTGTCGGGGGTCAGCTTGGCAAGCAGTCCGGCAGGGCCTGCCACAAAGACAGCTCCCACCAATATCATCAGGACAACGGTGAAGCCACGCATCACCTGCTTAGTGGTCAACCCCAAATAACGTCCGATGATTTCCGGCAGGCTTTCCCCGTCATGCCGCAAGGAGAGCATACCGGCAAGATAGTCGTGCACTGCACCGGCAAAGATACTGCCAAGTACAATCCACAGATAGGATGCCGTGCCGAACTTGGCTCCCATGATGGCGCCGAAGATAGGTCCCAGTCCGGCTATATTAAGAAACTGTATCATGAAAATCTTCCAAGTAGGCAGTGGAATGTAATCCACACCATCGGCTCTTGTAAGGGCAGGTGTTTTGCGGTCATCGGGACCGAAGACGCGTTCTATAAAGCTCCATAGATAAAATAGCCGGCTATCAACGCCAGCAGGCAAAGCGTAAATGTAATCATGGCGTGTTAATATCTTTAATCTATGCAAATGTAACAGTTTCCAAGTAAACAGCACAAAATAATCGGGTGTTTTGCTTATCTTCGCCGAGAAAAATGATAGAAATAAAAGAAGAAAAGAGAAAAATGAAACGAATTATTTCCATTTTACTATATATAGCCATCTTGCTGCCGCTTGCCGCACAACCGCCCAAACATGAAGTACGTGCCGCCTGGATAACCGCCGTCTATGGCTGGACTGGCCGCAGACACGCGCCACTTCGCCCGAAAGCATCCGCAAGCAGCAGGCCGAACTGATTGAAATATTGGACAGACTGAAAGCCGCCAACTTCAACACCGTACTGTTCCAGACCCGTACACGGGAGATGTCCTCTACAAATCGGCCATCGAGCCTACAACTCCATACTGACCGGAAAGGTAGGCGGCGACCCCGGCTACGACCCGCTGGCTTTTGCCATAGCCGAATGCCACAAGCGCGGCATGGAGTGCCATGCCTGGATGGTGACCATTCCTCTGGGCAACCGCAAGCATGTGGCCGCCCTCGGTAAAGAGTCCGTCACCAAAAAGAAACGCGCCATCTGCGTACCCTACAAACGCGAATACTTCTTGAATCCCGGACATCCGCAAACCAAAGAGTACCTGATGAGCCTTGTCCGCGAAGTGGTGGAACGCTACGATGTAGACGGGGTACACTTCGACTACCTGCGCTATCCGGAAAACGCCCCCCGTTTTCCCGACAGCTACGACTACCGCAAATACAGCAAAGGACGCAGCCTTGCCCAATGGCGCAGAGACAACCTGACGGAAATAGTGCGCTATATATATAAAGGTGTAAAAGCCATGAAACCCTGGGTAAAAGTCAGCACCTGCCCGGTAGGAAAATACAAAGACACTTCCCGCTACCCTTCCCGTGGCTGGAATGCCTTCCACACCGTCTATCAGGACGTGCAGGGTTGGCTGGGCGAGGGCATCCAGGACCAGATTTATCCGATGCTCTATTTCCGTGGCAATCATTTCTATCCCTTTGCCCTTGACTGGCAGGAACAAAGTAACGGACGCCAAATCATTCCCGGTCTGGGCATCTACTTCCTCGACCCCAGCGAAGGGAACTGGACGCTGGACGAGATTGAACGGCAGATGCACTTTATCCGCGCCCACGGTCTGGCGGGCGAGGCACACTACCGCGTGAAGTATCTGATGGACAATACGCAAGGGCTTTATGATGCGCTGGAAGAAGACTTCTATACCGCCCCGGCCCTGCAGCCCGCCATGCCGTGGATAGACAATGTAGCTCCTACACCTCCCGCCGGACTCACGGTGGAAACACCGGAAAACGGCTATTGGAAACTAAGCTGGCAACCCGCCACGGATAATGACAAGCGGAATGTTCCGATGTATGTAATCTACGGTTCGGACACCTATCCCGTAGATACCTCCAATCCGGAGAATATCCTGGCACAACGAGTACAAGGCACGGAATATACCTATGCCCCCATCCGCCCGTGGACTGCCCGAAAATATTTTGCCGTGACAGCCATAGACCGTTGCGGAAACGAAAGCAAAGCTATTCAGCAGCAGTGACACAGACAAAAGCCCGGTAACGGCTCTTCGGAGTGACCGGAACCAGAGGCAGATAGCCGGAAACAACCCTGCCGTCCTTCACCACCAGCGGATAACTTTGCGCATCCTGCTCATGCCGCTCCATCAAAGCTTCATGGGTCGGAAAGCAATCGATGGAGAAATGTCCCTCCCACCGGGGACAATGAAATGATCACTAAGCACATGGGAAACGATTCCCATATTCATCCGTAGATTTATTTCGACATGGGGGTTGATGGCATACGGATGCCCTTCCTTCTGACGGCAGACCATCATGTCCACACCCAAAAAACCCGTATAAGATGTAGCATAACCCGTTTCCAATGCCTTCTGCATCATATTGCGTATGCGCACAAATGCTTCAAAGGGCACATATTGCTGAATCCATTCCTCCACTTGCCCATCTGAAGTAAGGATATTACCACGATAAGCCCCCTTGTCATCCGTAACAAAACGGGAATAGCCGACAAAAAGAAGCTTTCCCCGGCCATCCGAATAAAATTCCATGGCAAAATCTTCCACCTTATCAAATATAGGCTCCATCACAAAACCTCCATTTTCTTTCAGCGCCCTACTACACCAATCGGAAACATTTTTCGTAAAGCCATGACGGCACCAACACAATCCCTTCCCACTTCCCGACCAAAGTGATTTAAACACACATCCCTCTTTGTAACGACCAATAATATCCAGAGAGATAGCCGTAGTTCCACCATCAGCCTCCACCAAGCAACAACCGTCACCACAAGTATAATCTATTTTATTGGAATAGAAAAGTGCACGAAAAGCCAAAGCGTTACTACGGGCAGCCTTCATACGATATTTATCCAAAGCATCCGGCGTAGGAAGATTCCTTTCCAGAACACCGCCTTTCAACATCCGTTTACGGATAGCGGGATTCCATCCCCAAGGCATTACCCGCACATCAGCATAATCGGGCAGCTCCGGCTCTGTCACCAAATGTACATCCAGCCGGAACAACTGTTGCATCTGTTTCAGATAATCTGCATTATAGGCGGAAGGGGCCAGTACCCCACTACCCGGCCGGGCATACCAAATCGGTAACAAAGCCAGGTCTTCAGCCATACGGCGGATGGTAGCGGGCGCCATATAATTTTCTTCATTATTTCCCAATGCCATATCTGCATCAGGATTGAACACATAAAGTTTCATCTTTCAAATGTTAACCAATTACTCACGTTTTGTATGAGAGTGCAAAGTTATATAATATTTTGCCATCTCTACTTTGCAAATCTATAAAAAAGCCGTATATTTGTCGCCCGATAAACCGAATTTAAAGCATGGAAGCATTTTACCGTACACACGCTTATCTCGTAGAGCATACCAATGCCCCCGTACGCCGCGACCTAATGGACGAAATAGACTGGAATGACCGTCTTATCGGTATCAAAGGCACAAGAGGCGTAGGTAAGACTACTTTCTTGCTGCAATATGCCAAAGAGAAATTCGGCACAGACCGCTCCTGCCTCTTCATCAACATGAACAACTTCTACTTCTCCGGACATGGCATCGTGGAGTTCGCCGCCGAATTCCAGCGCCGCGGAGGAAAAGTGCTGTTGATAGACCAAGTATTCAAATACCCGGAGTGGAGCAAGGAGCTGCGCATATGCTACGACCGTTTCCCCAACTTGAAAATCGTATTCACCGGTTCCTCCGTAATGCGCCTGAAAGAAGAGAATCTGGAGTTGCGCGACATTGTGAAAAGCTACAACCTGCGCGGCTTCTCCTTTCGCGAATACCTGAACTTGCAGACGGGCATGAAGTTCCATGCCTATCCGCTGGAAGAAATTCTGAGCAACCACGAACAGATAGCCAAAGGCATCCTCTCCAAAGTACGTCCATTGGACTACATGCAAGACTATATGCACCACGGCTTCTACCCATTCTTCCTTGAAAAGCGTAACTTTTCGGAGAATCTGCTCAAGACGATGAACATGATGGTGGAAGTAGACATCCTGCTTATCAAACAAATTGAGCTGAAATACCTTTCGAAGATAAAGAAATTACTATATTTGTTGGCCGTGGACGGGCCGAAAGCGCCGAATGTCAGCCAACTGGCAAACGACATACAGACCTCCCGCGCCACAGTAATGAATTACATCAAGTATCTGGCAGACGCACGGCTCATCAATATGGTCTATCCTAAGGGAGAAGAATTCCCCAAGAAGCCGTCGAAGATAATGATGCACAATTCAAATCTGATGTATTCCATCTATCCCGTCAAGGTGGAAGAACAAGACGTATTGGACACTTTCTTTGCCAACACAATGTGGAAGGACCACAAAGTGAACAAGGGCGACAAGAACATCTCATTCATGGTAGATGAGGTGATGCCTTTCAAGATTTGTCCGGAAGGAACAAAGATAAAGAATAATCCGGGAGTTACTTATGTACTGCATAAGGCGGAAATAGGCCGAGGCAACCAAATACCTCTCTGGTTATTCGGTTTCTTGTATTAAGAGAGAGATTTTTTCACTTAAATAAATAATTCAATTTAGTTATGACTAAACAGAAGAAATTCATTACTTGTGATGGTAACCAGGCTGCTGCACATATCTCGTATATGTTCTCCGAGGTAGCTGCCATCTACCCATCACCCCCTCTTCTACGATGGCTGAATACGTAGACGAATGGGCTGCCGCAGGTCGCAAGAACATCTTCGGCGAAACAGTATTGGTACAGGAAATGCAGTCAGAAGGCGGTGCTGCAGGTGCCGTTCACGGCTCTCTGCAAGCCGGTGCGCTGACTACCACTTACACAGCTTCACAAGGTCTGTTGCTGATGATCCCTAACATGTACAAGATTGCCGGTGAATTCCTGCCTTGTGTATTCCACGTATCAGACGTACATTGGCAAGCCATGGCACTGTGTATCTTCGGTGACCACCAGGCGTAATGTCTACCCCTCA
>ENA-OQCE01000464-OQCE01000464.1-human-gut-metagenome-genome-assembly--contig:-NODE-464-length-19456-cov-2.994982_pt1 | contig 19456 bp, 20 predicted proteins | sample MGYA00242495_ERZ504572 | MGnify/ENA primary metagenome ERZ504572 (study PRJEB26092, sample SAMD00036228) | human gut metagenome | host: Homo sapiens | study: EMG produced TPA metagenomics assembly of...
CATGCTGTCATTTGAAAAGGAACGGAACCGCAAAGTAGCGGAAAAAGTGATCAAGGGACTCCAAAGCCGCAATATGGAAGGCTATTTTTGTAGAAACAAAGGACGAAGCCTAGGCCTTGCTTTGGACCTGATTCCCAAAGGTTCAAGCGTCAGCTGGGGCGGGACCTATTCCATTGAGGAAATCGGACTCAAGGAAGCCCTGATCCAGGGGCAGTACACGGTTTATAACCGGGATACGAAAAAGACGCCCGAAGAAAAGCGGGAGATGATGCTGAAAGCCCACAGCTGCGATACCTTTCTATCAAGTACGAATGCCATTACGGAAGATGGCGTCCTTGTGAACCTTGACGGGAATTCGAACCGCGTTTCCTGCATTGCCTACGGTCCGAAGCAGGTCCTTATGATTGTCGGTATGAACAAGGTGACAAAGGATGTGGAACATGCTGTCTATCGGGTCAGGAACGTTGCGGCCCCAATCAATGCCCAGCGCTTCCCAAATGGAAAGACTCCGTGCAAGGTGAATGGAGCCTGTGCCGACTGCAAGTCGCCTGATACCATTTGCTGCAATCTCCTTGTGACGCGCTTTTCCCAGGAAAAAGGCCGGATCAAGGTAATCTTGGTGAATGAGGCGCTTGGGTTTTAGGGCGGAGCATACATCGCTCCGATTCCCCATAAGGGTGTGCCCCCATTGTTTGCTTCCTGATCTTAACGAGGTAATGGAGGATGACGATACGTCATCTGAACCGAATTCGCAAAAAGCACTTGGAAGAAAAGACCGGAACGTCGGGCAAGAACCGCCCTCCTCATCCACCACCCACGTCCGCAAGCAAGCCTTTTTGGTGGATACCCCGTCTTGGTAAGGCGGAACGGCTTTCGCCGTTTCCAAGGCGAAAAAAACGAAGGGAAAAACGCAGAGCCAAAAGACCATAACGCAAAAGATTGTAAGGCAAAAGAACACAAGGTAAGCCCAAAACCGAACGTAGAGATAGGTTCGGTTTTGGGCTCTTATCTTATATTCGGTTTTTGTAAGAAGCGGGTCTTTTTGAAACGTAGGAAGCACAATGGCAGTTGCTGGAACGTCCTTCGACCGGTCTTTTCCCTTAGAACTCGATGCGCAGCATCGATCCGCCTTTGCCAAGGCGGGGGACCGAAACGCCAGCCTTACGTATTTAAAATTAAAGGCTGGCCGTTTTGGTGGTGGATGAGGAATGCCAGTGAGGTATCCTTGCGAGCGGTTAGCGAGGCAGATTCGCCCGGAGTTTCGAAGGACGCTTTTAAAGCGATAGCGGAAGTCTGAGAAACATGTCCCTGGGCGAATTAAGTTTGGACCCGTCCCCCGTTAGGGGCGGTTTGGGTCCGGCGTCACATGTGCCAATGAGTGCCTTAAAAGACCATAGCGCACGGCGCCAAACCACCCTCCTCATCCACCATCCACGCTCGCAAGCAAGCCTTTTCGGTGGATACCTCGCCTTGGTAAGGCGGAACGGCTTTCGCCGTTTCCAAGGCGAAAAAACGAAGGGAAAAACGCAGAGCCAAAAGATCATAACGCAAAAGATTGTAAGGCAAAAACACGGAGGCAAAAGATTGTAAGAGAGCGGATCATCTTTTCAATATCTTGTTGTGTGGCAGCCGATCCCCTTCTTTTTCTTCGCAATTTCCCCTGAAATAATGTACAATGGTACTGACCATTGTCGTTTAAAGGAGCCAGTCATCATGACCATCCCGCCCTGTTTTTCTTTCTTGAAAAAAATTTCGCGTTTTCCCTGGCCCCTGCGCCAAGGAGCGCTCCTTTTTGCTTTTACGGCCTTTGTCATCCTACCCGGCACGGCAGAACCTAAAAAGGAGCTGCCGCCGCTCCTCAAGGTTCACGAGGCGGAAATCGCCATTGGCTTGTTGCAAAGGGAAGACCTTCCCCTGCACGATTCTTATGCACTGCAGCAGAAACTTCCTGCAAGGATTGCCGTCGTAACACAGGAAAGACCGGTACCGCCAAAGGAAGAGCCGCCGCAAAAGACGGTTACGGTCCTTACCATTTCCGCAGCAGGGGACTGCACCCTTGGAACGGATGAGTCCTTTGGCTATGAAGGGACGTTTCCCGCTTCCTATGACGCGGCCAATGGGGATGCATCGGTCTTTTTGAAGGGCGTAGCGTCAATCTTTGCCCATGATGATCTCACCCTTGTCAATATGGAGGGAGCTCTGACAGAAAGTACGGACCGGCAGGACAAGACCTTTGCTTTTAAAGGAAAGGCCGACTATGTGCGGGTTCTACGGAAGCAGCGTCGAAGCAGCGACCCTTGCCAATAATCACAGCTATGACTATGGGAATGAAGGCTATTGGGATACGTTCGGCACCTTAGGAAAGGCTGGCGTCATGCCCTTTGGCTACGAAGAAAGCCCCGTCATGCTCATCAAGGGCATTCCCGTTGGCCTTATTGGTATCAACGACCTTACGGGCGGCGCGGAGACACAGCTCATTGCGGAACTGGAAAAAGTGAAGCGAAAGGGCGCCCGTCTCATCATCTGCTATTTCCACTGGGGAACGGAGCTTGAGCCCTATGCCGACGAGAACCAGCGCGATCTTGCCCATCTTGCCATCGACCACGGCGCTCATTTGGTTCTGGGTGCCCATCCCCACATTGTGCAGGGAACGGAGACCTATAAAGGGCGGCGCATCATCTACAGTCTGGGAAATTTCTGCTTCGGCGGCAACAGCAATCCCCGTGACAAAGATGCCCTCATTTACCAGGAACGCTTTGCCTTTGAAGATGGGTACCTTCATGGTTCTGATGGCGGCACGCTCATTGCCTGCCGCATTTCCTCGACACCTTATTATAATGACTATCGGCCTGTTCTTTATGAGGGGGCCGAAAAGGAACGGGTCCTTCAAAAGATTGCGGACCGGTCCTAACGAAAAAGAAATGAAGTGATTGTATGGCACAAAGCCGCACTAAGGATATGACCCAAGGGCCATCCTGCCTCTTATTGTAAAATTCAGTCTGCCTCTTCTCATGGGGAACCTCTTCCAACAGACCTATAATCTTGTCGATACGGCCATTGTGGGACAAACCTTGGGGGCTAAGGCCCTTGCCGCCGTAGGCTCGTCGACAAGCATCCAGTTCCTCGTCATGGGTTTTTGCATCGGCATGAGTCTGGGCTTTTCCATCCCTGTGGGACAGCGCTTTGGCGCCAAGGATTACAGCGGCATGCACCGCTATGAATATGCAGGTGGAATCCTTGCCGCCTTATTTGCCGCCCTTGTGACCCTCTTGACGACGGTTTTCTGCAATCACATCCTCCATCTCCTGCAGGTGCCGGAAGAAATCTTTCATGATGCATGGGTCTATCTCATCATCATCTTCTGTGAGATTCCCTTTACGGTCATGTATAATTACCTTGCTGGACTCATGCGGGCCATTGGCGACTCCAAGACGCCTTTTATCTATCTTGCCGTGGCGTCGGTCCTTAATATTGGGCTGGACTTTCTTTTTATCGTCAATGTTGGGATGGGGGTTGCCGGGGCGGCTTTGGCCACGGTCCTTTCTCAGGCCCTTTTGGCGCTCCTTTGCCTTTATGCGGTGGCGCGCCGTTACGATGTCCTTCATATCGAAGAAAAGGCCCGTCACTACGATTTCCTTGAAGGAAGAGACCTCATGGGCATCGGTATTCCCATGGGGCTGCAGTACTCCATTACGGCCATTGGCTCCATGGTTATGCAGAGCGCCAATAATTCCCTGGGAACGCAGTTTGTATCAGCCTTTACGGCAGGAACGAAGATCAAGCTCTTTCTTCTCGCACCTTTTGATGCTTTTGCCACGGCTGTTTCCACTTTTGTGGCCCAAAACTTCGGTGCCCGCCAGACGGACCGCATCCGCCAAGGGCATTTACAAGGGCACCATCGTCAGCGTCCTTTACGGTGCGATTTTTGGCCTTTTTGCCATGATTTTGTGGGGCCGGGACCTGTGCCTGCTCTTTCTTGACGCGGCAAATACCGTCGAACTGGACCTTGCCGCCCTTTACCTGCGCCGCATGGGGTACTGTCTGTGGGTGCTGGGGATCTTGAATGTGTGCCGCATGAGCATCCAAGGCTGGGCAATGCCCGCAAGGCATGATGAGCGGGGTCCTTGAGATGATTGCCCGCACCGTCGTGTCCGTCCTTTTTGTTGGCTCCTTTGGCTATGATGCCATTACTTGGGCTGACCAGGCGGCGTGGTTTGCAGCGACTTTCTTTGTTGTGCCTATGGTCATCTATTCCATCCGCAATGTAGAGCAGCATTTTAAGGGGGCCCTGTCATGAGTGAAAAAACCATCCTTGTGAGTGCCTGTCTTTTGGGAACGCCCTGTCGCTATGACGGGAAAAGTAAGCCCCACCGGTTGGTCCAGGCCTTTTTGAAAGCCTCTCATGCCCGCGTCATTCCCATCTGTCCAGAAGTGATGGGCGGACTGTTGACGCCGCGCCCGCCGGCAGAAATCCAGCCTGATGGCCGCGTCAGGACCCAAAGCGGTCTTGATGTGACGGACGCTTATGATCAAGGGGCTGAAAAAGTCCTGCACCTTGCGCAAAAAGAGGGCGCCGATCTTGTTATCCTCCAGGCAAAAAGTCCCAGCTGCGGCGTTTCATCCCGCTACGATGGCTCCTTTACGAAAACCCTTGTAAAGGAGCCTGGCATTACGGCGCGCCTCTTAAAGGCCCATGGCCTCCAGCTTTTGGAGCCGCAGGATCTTGAAGGAAAGAATCTTTTTTGAAAGGAGAAAATATGATGACCAACTATTGTGCTCACTGTGGCCGCATTCTTCCCGAAAACGCCGCGTTCTGCCCAGCGTGCGGAACACCTGTGATAGAGGCCGCCTCCAATCATCAGGAACCAAAGGAGCCAGAAACGTTTTTTGAGCGTTTCAAAGCCGACTATTGGGGAACAAAGGGACGGCTCTGCCGCAAGGCCTATCTCCTGCGCAGCCTTTCTGTTTTTGCTTTATCATTTCTTTTCGTAGCCCTTTATATGGCCGGGCAGTTTTATTTTGCCAAGACGCTGCAGGAAGCGAGCGGGCCTCTTTTTATTGTCCTTTTCATGATGGTAAACAGCCTCGTGATGATGGCTCTTTTCATCATGCCCCAGATGATCCTTCTCATGCTTGCCATTCGCCGTGCCCATGATTTAGGAAAATCAGGGGAGATCGTGGCGTTTATATGGGTTCCCTTTTATGGCCTTTATGTTGCTTTATGCTTTGCGCCGAAAAGAACGGAAGGGGAGAACCGCTATGGACCGGATCCCCTTGCCGAAGAGGGCGTGCATTCGTGAAAAAACGGCTCTTGATCCTTTTTAGCTGCGCCCTGTTGCTGCCGAGCGCCTGCGGTTTTTCCGCACCGGGAAAAAAGGCGGAACGGCCGGCCATCATCCAAAAGTACGTGGCTCAATCACCCAAACGCAACACACTCATGAAAGCTTACAGCAAGCTTCACTATGGCCGGGAAATGACGGACATCAAACCCCGCGCCGTTGTCGTCCACTGGACGGCCAATGATTCCCAAGAGGAACATACCAATTTTTTTACGCCGAGGAAAATCCAAGGCTTTCCTATGGCACGCTCAATGTGGGCGCCCAGTTTCTTGTGGGCCGGGATGGGGCCATTTGGCAGCTCATGCCGGAAACGGCCCTTGCCCGCCATGCCATTGGGCTCAATTGGTGCGCCATCGGCATTGAAAACGTGGCGGCGCCAGGGGTAAAGAAGACCTTACGGAGCCCAACTTAGGGCCAATATTGCTCTCATTTCCTATTTGAAGGATAAGTACCCGACCTTACGACGGTCCTTGGTCATTATGAGCAGGATAAGGCGAAACAGACGGACCTTTGGCGCGAAGACGTGCCGAACTATTACCATGGAAAGATTGATCCCGGGCCTACCTTTATGAAGGGCTTGCGGGAGGCGCTTACAAAGAAAGGACTGAAATTTTTATGATGGATATGATGAAAAAAGGCGCGGCCCTTATGGGGGCGGCGCTCCTTACAGTCACCCTGTGGAGCACGCCTGTTATGGCGGCGGTAAATGTGCCGGCAAACCTTGCAGCTGTGTCAAAGACCGTCAAAGGTGCCGCACCCTACGGCGTCTATTTCTCCGACCTTAAAACGGGAAAGGGATATTATCGCAACAGCGTACAGACACCGGCAGCCAGTATGATCAAGGTCTTCATCCTGCTGCCGCCTATGAGGATATTAGGGACGGGAAACTGAGCCTTACAGAGACGTTTACCCTAACGGATAAAAACGTTGTTGCTGGATCCGGCGTCCTTCAAGGAATGCCCAAGGGTACGACGGTCACGGTAAAAAAAGCCCTGGATGAAATGATCATCCACAGTGACAATACGGCGACAAACCTCATGATTGACCGCTTGGGCATGGACCGCGTCAACCGCTACCTTAAGGAGCACGGCTATAAGGATACGACGCTCCGCCGCAAGATGATGGATTTTGATGCCGCGAAAAAAGGCGCCGAAAACATGACCACCGTAAGGGACGTGGGGCTTCTTTTTAAGCGTCTTTATCAGGGAAAATGCGTAAGTAAGGACCTTGATGCCCAAATGCTTGCCATCTATAAGGCCCAGGTCGATACGGATATGCTTCCCGATAAGCTCCCCAAAGGCACGGTCGTAGCCCACAAGACGGGCGAGGTGCGCGACCTGCGCCACGATGGGGGCATCGTCTATACGGCAAAAGGCGACTATGTCCTCGTTGTATTTACGCGGGATTATACGCCGTATGCGTCGGTGGCGGATTTGTCGCGCCGGGTTTATGATGGGTATGTGAAGTGAGTTTTTTGCTCAGCCCAAAAATCGGGCGGATTTAATGAAGTACGTGAGACCATTGCTTGAAAAAGATTTTGTGGAAACAATGGCCTCATGGCCTATCGTACGATGGACCGTCCCACGTTTGGGGATCGCCTACGCCTGGGCGTCCTTTTTATTTTTACTCGGCGCAGAAATCGCGCCGATTCAATGCAGTTACTTGCCATCTTGCTTGAGAAATGATTCTTTTGAGAGCAAGGAAGGCATGGCGATTCGCAAGAGATTACGTACCACAATTTCATGTTAAAGTCGCCCGAAAAAATGGAGCCCTTGGGCGAGCCACTTCTTGGAATTTTTTCGGTTTTTTAGAGGAAACATGATTCGCCTGAAGCTCATATCGGCCCATCTGCGTTGTCAAAAAGACGCAGACTTCCTAGCAGCACAAAAATGCGTGTGCGGCTTCGTCAGCCTGCAGCTTTTTTCCTAGCATCTGAACCAATCTGAGCCCCATTTGAATCATGTAAATAGAAGAAAGACCAGAACGCCGGCACCAAACTGCTCCTCCTCATCCACCATCCACGCTCGCAAGCAAGCCTTTTCGGTGGATACCCCCGCTTTGGTAAGGCGGAACGGCATTCGCCGTTTCCAAGGCGAAAACACGAAGGGAAAAACACAGAGGCAAAAGATTGAAACGCAAAAGATTGTAAGGCAAAAATCGTAAGAAAAGCCCAAAACCAAATTCAGACGCAGGTTTGGTTTTGGGCTCTTGGTTTTTATTTAGCTTTTGTAAGAGGATAATCCTTGGGTTGGCTGATCGTTACACGGCTCGATATCGATTCTTCCCCTTCACCGTTTCACGAACCACCTTCCCCCGCAGGCGAAGGTAGTCCAGGTGGGCGACAGTTTCGCCGACGGCAAAGAATTTTTGGGCGAGGGGAAATTCTTCCCAGTTGCGGGATCGGATCTTCACTGCATGCGGCCTGCAATTTCATAAGGCGTCAGCCCCGGCTTTTCGGTTACGATACGGAGCGCTTCGGCAATGCGGCGCTCATGGTGTTCCCGAAGGGCTTTTACGCGTTCTTTTATGGTGCCCATGACGCGGCGATGGCTTGGAAAGGGATGGGGCGCTTCAAGGTTCTCCACTTTTCCCAAACTCTCGAGATAGGCACCTAAGGAGTCCGCCACATTTTCCCAGTCGCAAATATTAGGGGAAATGGTAAAGAGGATGTGGTCTCCGGAAAAAGCCAGCCTTCCGTCGGCGCGTAAAGGCAGAAATGTCCTGGTGTATGGCCTGGCGTCCAAATCGCCTCAAGGTCCACACCGCCATAATGCAGTTTGTCGCCGTCTTCAAGATATGTGTAGCCGTCAAAGGGTTCCGGTCCTTTCGTTTGGGCAGGATTGACGCGGCGCAGTCCATCTGTTTCTTCTTTCGTAAAGCCATTTTGGACGCATTTTTCGTAGCGCTTGTCCCAGAAGGCCGGATCCTTGAGATTGCGCATGATAGTGCCGTCCATGCGACTGATGTAAATCTTGCAGCCCTCACGGTGCAGGAACGTCGACTGACCCGTATGGTCATTGTGGACGTGGGTCAAAAAGATATCCGTCCGCGTAAGGTCCACGCCGATAGCGTCCAGTTCTTCACCATGCCTTTCGACATGTTTCTTCATTGAACCCCGTATCGATGAGAAGGTTGCGCTCTCCTGTAATGAGGTAGCTATTGAGAGCCTTAAGGGGGTTCCCCACGAGAGGGATTTCCAGGCGCCACAGGTTGTTAGCAAGTTGTTCTGCCATGAGAGGGTCCTCCCTTAGTTCATGAGGGGATCCGGGCCAAAGCGGTTGTCGCCAGCCGTTCCCTTTTTGCAAAAGAGCAGGAAAAGAAAGTACAGATTGATGAATGGAATCATGAGCAGGAAAAGGCTCCCCCACGACCGGTCAAGGTCATGGAAGCGCCGCAGGGCAAGGCCCAGCTGAAGGACTGACAAAAAGGCGTCGATGATCCGGGCTGCAAGTTCGCCCATGGTAAAGGAAAAACCTGCATCCATGACGGCCATGTGAAGCAGCTCTTCACTGCTTGGATTGTCTGGCTGGAATAGCCTAAAGAAAAAGGCCAAAAGGACCTGAAGGCCTGCCAGGATGAGGGTACGTTGAAAATAGCGTTTTCTGTTGAGGCGTCCCCGAAAACCTAGGAACTTATCCTGAAGCGCGGCATCATGCCACGGTTCGTATTGGGGGCCTGCCGCAAAAGGCGTCTTTGCTTCCTCGGTCGATGCACCGCAGGCGTCACAAAATTTAGCACCGTCGGGCAGGAGATGCCCGCAGTGTTTGCAGAATTGAGTCATCATTGCTCCTTTGGGCCTTATTGGCCTCACCCCCGTGTGCTTTCAGCATCTTTTGGGGAATATCCTAGAAAAAGAATCATTTTGTAAATCATACCCGAAACGGGGACTTTATGCAAGCAAAGAAGGCGTCAAGGAAAACTCCTTGAACGCCTCGTACAAAAGCTTACAAATTCGATTCCGTGAGGAAAAGCAAGGTCGCTGTCATTGGTAAAAGCGGGCTTTGTGCCATGAGCCTCGCCGATGCCGAAAGGCGACCAATGAAGCGATCCTCATCGTGACGTGTCACGGCATGTTGTACAACTGGTCCATGTTGCTGCGGAAAGGGCACTCCGTCAAGAGATAAGGCCTCACACGCAGCGGGACTTCCCAAAAGCAGGGCCCCTGCTGAAAATAACTGTCAGTACCACCTGTTTCGTCTTATTTCCCATCATCATCAACTCCCGACCTATCCTTGCTACCGATGTGGTTCATCGTCTGCTTTTCTATGGGGACTTGACCCCGTGCTACAAGATTAATGTAACATTTTAAGATGATAAAAACAAGTGGAATAGCCTTTTTGTAATAATTTTTAATCAATGGGATAAAATCAAGAAATTTTAGTGATAGGCGGGAGGCTGTCAAGCAATCTATTGGGGAAGGCCCGAATGGCTGTTTCGAGCAAAAAATCAGAGCGGAAAAGACCGTAACGCTGGATCCAAACTGCCCTATGGGAGGGGCAAATGGTCACTGCTATTTGTAAGGAAACGGTGCTGCCTATTATTTAGTCAGCGCAATTTGTGCACCGAATAAATAATCAACACTCCACTCCATCTGTCATTCTCTCATCGACTCCTATTTCTACGCTTGCCTTAATGGCAAGGGTTAACCCTTCCACAATCATCTCTAGACTCATACTGGGTTCGTTTTTTAGGCGGGCGGCCTGCTTCGGAAGGTACGGCACATGGATAAAGCCGCCGCGGCGCCCTTTGCCTTCTTTTTTCATGAAATCCATGAGCCATAAAAGACATGGTTACAGACAAAGGTTCCAGCCGAGTTTGATACCTGAGCAGGGATTCCCGCTGCCATAAGCCGCATTACGATGCGCTTGATGGGAAGAGTTGAAAAATAAGCTGCCGGGCCGTCCGGCACAATCATTTCGTCAATGGGCTGGTTGCCTTTATTGTCCGGAATGCGGAAGTCGTCGCAATTGATGGCAACTCGTTCAGGGGTAATGGCCATACGTCCCCCCGCCTGTCCAACGGCGATCATGAGCTGGGGATCAAACCGCTCGATGCCGCGCTTGATGGCCGAAAGCGCCTCATAACGGACTGTAGGGATCATAAGGGCATGCACGGGATGCTGTCTGTCAATCACTTTTCCATCAAGGCGTTTTACGGCTTCCCAAGCTGTTGATGGGTTCGCCGTCAAAAGGATCGAAGCCGGTCACTAAAATCTCCATAGTTTCTCCTTCCAATGCTAAGATGCGTAAAAAACTTATTTTATGGCTGATAACGTCTACTGTGCCAATCATATCTATAACGTGAACAAAATTTGCAAAAGCAAATCCGGTTCAGATGGGTCCAATTGCGAGGAGCTTCCGCCTCCACTGACGACGCAAGTCAGTTGTCTAGTGCAGTTATTTATAGTCTTCGTGGTTTCCCATTTACCTTTCGGCATGCTCCATTGCATCCACAAAACACGGAAGTAAGCAATGGAAGCATGCTCTTGGGGAGATTGGCGTGATTCTTGCTTCGACCCGATTAATAACACTCCGTCACTTCCCACGCCCCCTGATCGGTATGGAGCAGTTCCTCTGCTTTTTCACTGAGGGGGCTGCCGAGAAATTCCGCATAGAGGGCTTCGATTTGAGGATTGCGATGACTGAGGCGCAGGGCCATTTTTTGGTCAAGGGCATAGAGACTTTGACCGCGCGCTTCGGCTCGCTCTTCATCATCGATGAAAATCGGCTGGCCACCACCGCCGCTGCAGCCGCCGGGGCAGGCCATCACTTCCACGAAGTCATAATGGACTTTTCCTGCTTTGATGGCTTCCAACAGGTGCCGCGCGTTGCCAAGACCGCTTACAACAGCGCAGTGCACGTCGGCACCGCCCAAGGTGTAGGTCCTTTCCCTGAGGGCCGGACCGGTGCGGATGTCGGCAAACAGGTCCGGATCGGGATCTTTTCCTGTGACTTCATAATAGGCTGTCCGCAGGGCTGCTTCCATGACGCCGCCTGTCACACCGAAGATGGTGCCAGCCCCTGTATGGTTCCCATGGGATCATCGAGGGGTTCTTCCTTGAGCAGGTGGGGATAGATACGATCCGCGTTCAGCATACGGATAAATTCCCGTGTCGTAAGGACGCAGTCCACGTCCTTACCATGCTGGGTCTGCATCGTGGGAAGGTCGCATTCTGCTTTTTTGGCAAGGCAGGGCATGATGGAAACGAGAAAGAGTTTTTCCGGCTCCGTTCCCAGTTTTTTTGCAAGCCAGGTCTTTGCGATGGCGCCAAACATCTGCTGCGGGGACTTGGAGGTTGACAGGCGGTCTGTCAGTTCCGGGAACTTTCCTTTGAGAAAGCGCACCCAGCCGGGGCAGCAGCTTGTAAATAGGGGGAATTTCTTTGTCTTACCGTTCTTAAATTTCTCGAGAAATTCGTTGGCTTCTTCCATGATGGTAAGGTCGGCCCCAAAGCACGTATCATAAACATAGCGAAAGCCCATACGGCGCAGGGCAGCGGCCAGTTTTCCCATCGGTGCTTCCTGGGGGGAAACTCCGTAGGCTTCACATAGGGCTGTGCGGACCGCCGGCGCGATTTGGACAATGGGAATGAGCTCAGGATTGGCAAGGGCACTGTAGACTTTATCCGTGTCATCCCGTTCCCGAAGGCCTGCCGTAGGGCAGTGGGTGATGCACTGCCCGCAGAGGGTGCAGTCCGAGTCCTTGATGACGCGGTTATGGGATACATCGACCGTGGTCCTTGATCCGGTGCCATCAACGTCCCAAATATGGACGGTCTGCATCTTGTCACAGACCTGGATGCAGCGCATACATTTGATGCATTTTTGATAATCTCGGTAGAGAGGGTAGGTTGTGGTCCAGGCTCCTCGCGCGCCTTTAGGCAGTTCCCGTTCGTAGAAGGGAAATGATGCCAAGGGAGTTTGCCAGACGCTGGAGCTGGCAGCTGCCGCTTCTTACACAGGTGGCGCACAGACAGTCATGCTGGCTTAAGATGAGCTCCACATTGATGCGGCGTGTTTCCCGGGCCCGCGGCGAATTGGTATGGACGACCATGCCCTCGACAACAGAACTGTTGCAGGCCGTAACCATAGCCGTTTCCCCTTCTACTTCAACGGAACAGACGCGGCAGGCGGCAATTTCGTTGAGCTCCTTGAGGTAGCACAGATGGGGGATGATGATTCCTGCTGATTTGGCTGCTTCAAGGATGGTCGTTCCTTCCGCAACGCGGACGGTTTGATTGTCAATGGTGAGTGTTACCATTCGGTTTGTCTCCCTCCTTTGAAGCTGCCAAAGCCAAAGTGATCACAGCGCAGGCAGCGGCTTGCTTCCTGACGGGCTTCTTCGGCCGTCATACCTTCTACAGGCAGGCTGAAGTCACCGGAACAGTCAGGTCTTCCGTGATACTTGAGATTGATGCGTCCGCAGGGCGGCGTGTTTGTAAAGTGGGCCGGCGGAATCTCGATATCGACCGAAATCTTGTGGTCAAAGCCGAGAAATGCGTCGATATTGGCTGCCGCGACTTTTCCCGCGGCAATGGCTCGGATGACCGTAGCCGGTCCAGAAACAGCGTCGCCGCCGGCAAAGATATTATTGAGGCCTGGTACGGCGCTTGACCGTTCGGCCTTGATGGCACCGTGATCTGTTGCCACGCCAATTTGTTCAAAGGGTTTTGTGACGATGGACTGACCAATGGCAACGATGACGTAGTCGCAGGGAATGCGCGTGAGGTCCGTCGCCGCGTTTCCCGGACGGGGCCGGCCATCGTGACCGTATTTCCCGATGATCTGGGGACGGGTCCATAGGGCTGCCACTTTGCCATCCCCATCCTTTTCGATGTGGTCAGGCGCTTCAAGGGGACGGATTTCACAGCCTTCTGCCATGGCAGCACTGATTTCTTCGGGTAAGGCCGTCATATCTTCGACACGGCGCCGGTAGAGGCAAATGACGCTTGCCGCACCAAGGCGTTTGGCCGTTCTTGTCGCATCCATGGAGACATTGCCGCCGCCGATGACGCAGATGCGTTTATCCGTAAAGTCAGGAATGATGTTTTCTCCAATGCCGCGCAGCATGGAGACGGCACTGATCACATTTTTGGCATCTTCTCCTTCGATGCGCAGCTTTTTGTCGCTGTGGGCACCGATGGCAATGTAAACAGCATCATAATCTTTCTGGATATTTTCGATCCCGACATCCTTTCCAATGGAGATGCCTGTATGGACATCGATACCCGTCCAAAGGATATGACTGATGTCACGGTCAAGGATTTCCGGCGGCAGGCGGTAATCAGGAATGCCATAGCGGAGCATCCCGCCTAGCTGGGGCCGCTGCTCAAAAATGGTACAGGAATGTCCCATGAGGGATAGGTAGTAGGCTGCCGTAAGGCCGCCAGGACCGCCGCCGATGATGGCAACTGTACGTCCCGTCGGTTTGGCACTTTTGGGCGGTGCCGCGGGTTTTGAATGGTCAATGGCAAAGCGCTTCAACCCGCAGATATTGACGGCATCGTCAACCATGCGGCGCCGGCAGTGGATTTCACAGGGGTGTTCGCAGACATAGCCGCAGACACCGGGAAAGGGATTGTCCTTACGAATGAGGCGACAGCCTCGTCATAGCGCTTTTCCCGGATAAGGCAATATAGCCCGGGACATCCACATGGGCTGGGCAGACCGAGACGCAGGGAACCGGATGGGTGAGTCCCGTAATGCAGCGGCCGCGGAGAATGTGCTCCTCGTAGTCGTCACGGAAGCCTTTGACTCCTTTAAGGACCATGACGGCAGCCTCGTAGCCAATGGCACAGTCCGCCGAGTCTGCAATGACTTTTGCCGTCCGCTCGATGCGGTCAATGGTTTCAAGTGTGGCCGTGCGGTTCATGACGGATTCAATCAGCGTTGCCAGCTGGCCCAGTCCAATGCGGCAAGGTACGCATTTCCCGCAGGTCTGGGCATGGCAGAGCCGCAGGAAACTGAGCGACATATCAATGGGACACAGACCGGGCGAACTGGCGCTGATGCGCCGCTCTATATCCCGGTAGAGCCCGCGCAGGACCACTTCGGCACTGGACGGGGTCTCAATGGACAGTCTTGTCATAGGATAAACCTCCCTTTTGAGGGGCACGGGGCACCTCCTCATGGATGCATGCAGGGCCTTTTTCCCTCTCTTTGAAAAAAGACAATAAATAATCCGATAATTCGCAAAATAGTACAGCCCCATTATACACCAAAAAACGAGAAACCGTTGTATATAAAATCTGGATAGACGATAGAAGCTGTCGAATCTTGTATAGAAAAATGCACAAGGCACTTCAGAAAAAGTACCTTGTGCAGGAAGTGTGGACAAACTCCCCAAGTCTGTCCGTCAGTAAAGCCACAGGCTCCATTTTCCGCTCCGCTGACAATGCCGCGGTAGCGCTTCATAACGCCAAAAGCAGGGTGATTGGGCTTTTGGATTTCCTTTTTGCGCCGCTGGAGTTCTTCATCTGAGATTTCCACTTCGAGAAGATGCTGGTTGAGGTCGATGTGGATCATATCCCCGTTTTTGACGCAGGCAATGGCCCGTCATCCCAGGCTTCAGGTGAAATGTGCCCGACGCAGGGACCGCGGGAGGCACCGGAAAAACGGCCGTCCGTGATCATGGCGACAGATTTTTGAAGGCCCATGCCGATGAGCATAGCCGCGGGAATGCTCATTTCCCGCATGCCTGGTCCGCCTTTGGGCCCTTCATAACGGATGACGAGTACGGACCCCGGTTTGATGTCCTTATGGAGAAAGGTTTCCATCACTTCTTCTTCGGAATCAAAAACGACGGCAGGACCGCGGTGAACGAACATGGCGGGGTCGACGCCGCTTTTCTTGACTACGGCACCCTTTGGGGCCAGGTTCCCGTAAAGCACGCTGTAGCAGCCTTTTCAAATAGGGGATCTGTCAGATCGTGAATCACGTTCCGGTCAATGGGTCCTGTAAAGGCATCAAGGGCCTCGCCTAAGGTGCCGCCCATGGCAAGAGGCACATCCTTGTGAAGGAAGGGTGCGATGGTCTTGAGCGTTCCTAGGGATCCACCGGCTTTGCCGTAGTCAACCATATTGTATTGGGAGGCCGGTTTAAATTTCGCGATGACCGGGACCTGTTCCTGGATCTTATCGAATTCTTCCAAGGTAAGGGGAACCTCGGAGACGGAGGCAATGGCCATGATGTGGAGGGCAAAGTTGCTGGAACCGCCCGTTGCCGACGTGTGGAGGATACCGTTTTCAAGGGATTTTTTGGTAAGGAAAGCGCGGGCTGTGATTTTTTCCCGCGTGAGAGTGACAATCCGTTCTCCCACATCACGGGCCTGTTTTACCTTCTGGGAGACGCAAAAGGGCATTGTCGCCGACCCAAAGGGGGCAAGACCAATAGCTTCCGTAAAGACGGCCATGGTATTTGCCGTGCCGTACATGGAGCAGGTACCGCAGGATGCACAGATATTCTGGCGGAAACGGGAGAAAGTCGTTTCATCGATTTTCCCGGCCCTGTAGGCTCCAATTGACTCCTTGAGGTCCGGTGTAGCATAGGTGATGCCATTTTCCTCATAAGGGAGCATGGATCCTGGAGTCAAAAAGAGGCTCGGCAGGTCAAGGGAAGCGGCTGCATGAGCATTGCAGGGACAATCTTATCACAGGCACACAAAAAGACGAGACCATCAAAATTGTGGGCCCGTACCATGGTTTCGATGGAGCCCGCAATGAGGTCGCGCGAAGCCAGTACATACTGCATACCCCTTAGCTGGGCCATGCCGTCGCAGGGAGCGGGGACCGTAAATTCAGCCGGCGCACCGCCAGCGGCCCAAACGCCTTCTTTAACATATTGGGCCAGCTCCTTTAAGGGTTTGTGCCCGGGATTGACATCGTTCCAGGAATTGACAATGCCGATGATGGGCTTTTTAAGGTCCTTGTCGCGATAGCCCGCGGCGTTCATGAGACCGATATAATAGGCTTCCGCATTGGGATCGATGAGAGTCATAACTGGTTCCTCCTTGTGGTACGGGATTGATTATCTTTAGTGTAGCCGAAAACGGAGCTTACGTAAAACAGAAGGTTCCTACATAGACCACAGGGTAAAACCTGTGATAAAATAAAAAAGGAAAGGGGGGAGGTCCATGCAAACTTCCTATGAAATGTTCCTCCTTGCTGCAAAGACGCTCAATTTTACCAAGGCGGCCAGCCTTGCCCACATTACGCAGCAAAGTTTCAGTGAACATATCAAAAAGCTTGAAAAAGAAGTTGGAACCGTGCTTTTTACGCGGTCTCCCCGCGTTGCACTCACCGAATCGGGCCGCATTTTTTACGAAACCGTACGGCAAATGGATCTTATCGAACGCCGCTGCCTGGTGCACTTAAAGGAGCGGGAAGCCGGAACGCGGGGACATGTGCGTCTTGGCACCAATGCGGCACGGGCCAAATGTTTTCTCCCCGATCTTTTGGAGCGATATCATAAGGCCTATCCCGCCGTTACGGTGGAGACCGTGCTCGGGGATACCAGGGAGCTGGAACCCCTTCTTGAGGAGGGACGCCTTGACGTGCTGCTTGGTGTGGACTGTACGGAGTCGGCGCTGTTTCACCGCATCCCCGTCGGGACGGAGGCACTTTACCTTGTCGGAAATCGAGAGTATGTAAAAGGACATCTCAAAAAAGGACGGGCAGTCACGCTTCAACCGGGGAGTGTGGTGAGTCTTCACGATTTTGAGAATCTCACGATCCTTGGAAAAGAAAAGCGAAGCACTGTTTATTCCCGGGTTACGGAGGTCCTTAAACGGGAAGGCCTCTTTACGGCCCCACTTTTTTTCCATCAGTGATGATGAGACCCAATTTGAATTGGCACGGCGTAAATTAGGGGTGACCTTTTGTTCACAGCTGCATTTGACTTCCCTTTTTGACGCAAAGGAAGCCCCCCTTACGCCGCTTTCCGTAAAGGAAATCACGGATACGCTCCGGACGGACCTTGTAACGGCTAAGGCTCCTTACGAGGCTCCTTATCTGACGGCCTTTTTGGAGGAAAGCCGCCGTGTCCTACAGGAAAAATATGCGGAAATCCGGAAATTCATGGCAAAAAAGGGCTGAATTTCTGACAGTTTTAATTCCTATCAAACAGTATGGATTTTTTTTGAAATTTATAGTAAAATGGTATGGCAAGAGTCAGAAAGAATGCTTTTGGAGGAACCACGTCATGAAGATCTCAACAAAAGGTCGGTATGCCCTGCGTCTCATGCTGGATCTTGCCATGAATGGCAAGGAAAACTTTGTTCCCATCCGCAGTGTATCCGAACGACAGGAAATCTCCGAGAAATATTTGGAGCAAATCATTACTGCCCTCTCCAGAGCCAAACTGGTCAAGAGCGCTCGCGGCGCCCAAGGCGGCTATAAGCTTGTCAAGGCACCGGAAGAATATACGACGGGAGAGATCCTGCGCGCTGTCGAAGGATCCCTTGCCCCTGTGGCCTGTCTGGAACCGGGCCATACAGTCTGTGCCCGCGCCAAAAAATGTATTACCCTGAATTTGTATAAGGAAATCCAGGAAGCCGTGGATTCTGTCGTAGATCGTACGACGCTGGCGGACCTGGTGGCCCAGCAGGAGGCGCAGGATAAAGCGTAACTGTTTTTGGCCAGCCCAAAAATCAGGCTGATTTGATGAAGTTACATGGCCCCATTGCTTTCGTTGAAATATATGGAAGCAATGGGGCCATGTCGATTCGTAGGAGGGTCCGTCTCACGTTTGGGGATCCCTTACGCCTGGGCGCTCCCCCTCCTAACCACGTGTCGTCACCTTCCGCGCCCAGCTCATCAAAGCGGAAGCTTTTTGCAATCTTCGGCCCATATGGCTCAGCTGCTTTGTCGCCCACACTCCCAACCTCCTAGACGTACCGGCTCTGGCCGCAAGAAAACTCACGCGTCGTCGATTCGGAGAACTTTCGCGCAACAGCTCCCGCGTCGCTGCGCTAGCTGGTTGCTGGCGTCTCAGGTCCGTCGTCGTCGGTGGAAGCGGGGCTCCTCGCAATTGGACCCGTCTGAGCCAAATTCGCAAAAAGCAAATGAAAGAAAAGCCCGTAAGGCAAAAGAGAGTAACGCGCGGCCACAAAGCGTCCCGACCGGAGGGGGCCGAATCAATTTTTCGATAACACGGTCCTGCAACCGGCTATGGAGCAAGAGCTCCATACGCAGCGGTTTTGGCCCATCGAAAAATGCTCCTCGCTAGCCGTTCGTAAGGAAACGTCGGCCACAAACCGGCCTCCTCATCCTCCACCTAACAAGCCTGCTTGTTACAATCCTGCTAAGAAAGATTGTTTGCAACATCGTCATACACGAAAACGTATCCGTTACTTTTGCATCCGCCGGATTCTAATTAGGCGGATGTAAGGGATAAAAGGGCTCTGCGCTCCCTGGATAAGCGCCTGTCACGATCTCTCGCTTCGCTTTTTCAAAGGCGCCAAGGAAGCTTGCGAATCGATCGGCGATGCGCTTACCGCCTGGCGGGGCGGAACGCTTTCGCCGTCTCCAAGGCAAAAAGACCGTGACGTGAGCCCTAAATAGAACGTAGATACGAGTTCGGTTCTGGGCTTTTTGTAGGTTGAATCCGTTAGCGTAGTTAGTCTGATATGGGGGAATATTTATCCGATGGGATCTTTATCCATTCTATCCATATGATTATGATTACAATGAAATTAAGAAACGATTTCCTTCGTTTAAGCACTGCCCGCCTTTGTGTTTTGCCTCTGAGCTCGACTCGTAGAGTCGAGCCGCCCCACCAGGGCGGGGAACCAAAAGCCGCATGTTGCCTCATTAAAATGAGGCAAGCGTGCCCTTTTGGTGGTGGATGAGGAGCGTAGCGACGTTTCCTTACGAGCGAAAGTCCGAAAAACATGTTTAAGGACGGATTTAATTCGTCGCCCAGTCCGAAGGACACGGTTTGGCGCCGACGTTATGGCCTTTTCTCCATTTTCCTTTTTCGAATAGGGCTCCAGATTGGCCCCGATGCTGGGAAAAACGCGAAGCAGGCTGACGACGTCGTATAATATTGTCATCCAACCCTCTATTTTCTCTTGCGTGAATTTAGGGAAAGGGCTATAATACTAACTATTTGGGCATTAGC
>ENA-OQCE01000468-OQCE01000468.1-human-gut-metagenome-genome-assembly--contig:-NODE-468-length-19350-cov-2.032669_pt1 | contig 19350 bp, 19 predicted proteins | sample MGYA00242495_ERZ504572 | MGnify/ENA primary metagenome ERZ504572 (study PRJEB26092, sample SAMD00036228) | human gut metagenome | host: Homo sapiens | study: EMG produced TPA metagenomics assembly of...
AGGAGCATCCATTGTATCACTTGTGGTAAAAGATAAGGACGGAAAAAATACAGATGTGGTCCTTGGTTATGAAAATGCAGAGACTTATCAGCAGCAGATGGCCAGTTTTGGAGCAGTTGTTGGAAGAAACTGCAATCGTATTGCAAATGCGGAAATTGTGATCGATGGAGTTACCTATCAGCTTGAGAAAAACGATAATGAAAATAATCTGCACAGTGGTTCACAGGCGACTTCAAGACGTCTGTGGGATGCTGAGGAACAGACGGCAGACAAAATTACATTTGTAATTAAGGATGCAGAAGGTCAGCAGGGATATCCGGGAAATGCAGTTATGAAAGTAACGTATGAAGTAACTGAAGCGAACGAACTTTCCATTACATATCATGCAACAGCGGATAAGACAACGATTTTTAACATGACAAATCATGCATATTTCAATTTGAATGGTGCCGGAAGCGGCAGTGCCATGGAACAGATTCTGCAGATCCGCGCGTCTCATTACACGCCGGTAATTGATGCAAAATCCATTCCGACCGGTGAGATTGCTTCGGTGGATGGAACACCGTTTGATTTCCGGGAAGCAAAGCCGATGGGCAGAGATATTGAGCAGGCAAATGATCAGCTTTCTTACGGCCATGGATACGATCATAATTTTGTTCTGGATAAGGAGCGGGCAGGGCTTGAAAAGATTGCCACCGCATACAGTACAAAGAGTGGCATAAAGATGGACGTGATTACGGATTGTATCGGTATGCAGCTTTACACGGCGAATTTCATTCAGGGACAGAAAGTGCAGGGCGGAGCAGTATGCAAAGAGCGGGATGCTTTTTGTCTGGAAACACAGTATTTTCCAAATTCCATCAATGAGCCAAATTTTACAACACCATTGACAGAAGCCGGAAAATCATATGATACAAAAACGGTCTATGCATTTTCGATTGCATAGATATAAATACAGGATGTAAAGGGGAAGAGGATGTTAGAAAAGGCAGCCTCTTTTTCTTTTGGAATCAGAATAGGGTAGGAGGATAAAATGAAAATCGTATTTTTGGATGCAAAAACAATTGGAGATGATATTGATCTGTCTGCATTTGAAAAACTGGGAGAGGTGGTAACATATAATTTTTCCACTACAGAAGAAGCTTTGGAACGGACCGTGGATGCAGACGTGATCGTGTTAAACAAAGTGGAGATTAATGAAGCATTCGATTGGAAAAGCAAAAAAACTGAAAACTTGTCTGTGTGACGGCAACGGGAACAAACAATCTGGATAAGGAATATTTAAAAAGCCGTGGCATAGAATGGCGTAATGTCGCAGGATACTCCACGGAAAGCGTAGCCCAGCATACGTTTGCCATGCTGTTTTATCTTTGGGAAAAGCTGCGTATTATGATCAGTATGTCAAATCGGAGAAATATGTGGGAGATGTTATGTTTACCCATTTTGAGAAAAGGTTTCATGAGCTGAGCGGAAAAACCTGGGGAATCATTGGTCTGGGAAATATCGGGAGACGTGTGGCGGATATTGCAAAGGCATTCGGATGCCGGGTGATCTATTATTCCACTTCCGGTAAGAATTCTCAGCAGGGATATGAACGTGTGGAATTTGATGCGTTGTTGGAACAATCAGATATTGTTTCTGTTCATGCACCTCTTGATAAAAATACGCGGGGACTCATGAACCGGGAAGCATTTCGGGAAATGAAATCGTCTGCAGTTTTTTTGAATCTTGGACGAGGACCGATTGTTGTGGAACAGGATCTGGCGGATGCGCTTGAGACCGGAGAAATCGCGGGTGCGGGGCTGGATGTCCTTTCCGCAGAACCAATGCGGAAGGATAATCCGCTTCGCAAAATCAAAGACAGCGAAAAGCTGATTATCACTCCTCATATTGGCTGGGCAAGCGTGGAAGCACGCACGCGTTTGATGGAAATTATCTGTCAGCAGATTGCGGATTTCCAAAATCAGATTATATTATAATCATATGTCTCTTATATAATAGGAAGAAACTCTTTTATTCATCACAAGGCAGACCACTCAGAAACGAAAGATTACCGTACGCGGATAGAAAGCGTGCGGTTTCTTTTTGCGGGAAACCAGAGTGCTGCAAATGTGCGTAATCAACCAGACGTTTATGATAAATTTTCTCAGCCTGTTCATAGAGCTCCGGAAAAGAGGCATTGGAAGATTCCTTTGTCCATGGATGAATCCAGGTGTGATGTTTGAGGTTCATCGGGTCCTGTATAAAACGATAATAATCGCTGGCAACCATCGGTGATAAAAAAGCACGTCCAAGGAAAATTTTCTCGATGAGACGGGATAAGACTTTCTTTTGTCCGCTTGGATCATTCAGTAAATGGGTTCCAAGTTTCATCCAGAATGGTGCACCGCTCAGGAAAAGTTCACTCACGGAAATATCCGGATAGGTGTTCCGGTATGCGTAACACAGCATTCGCACAATGACTTTCCGCTGGAGCGTCGTCAGACGAATCGTTGCGTTCTGATGAAACTGGGAAGGATACAGATGCTTTTTCTCATATAAAAGTTCGGAATCGAGTTCCGTTTCGAAATAAGCATGCTGACCAAAATATTCCGTATTGGAAGGTGGGGTCTGGGCATTATAGCCTGTAAATGCATATACATAGGATGAATCGTACAATCCAGTGTGTAATGGCCCATAAATCCACAGATGTAAGCGTCTGCAATAGAGAGGGAATGTTTTTTCCCTGCAAAAAGTTTGCGGCTTTGCAGCAGATTGGCAAAGAACTGGCCAGTATCCTTGCGATGTGCCAGATCTCCAATATTTTTTCGATGCATCAGGTAAGAGGGAAGAGAGTAAAAAAACAGATCAGGTCCCTGCAGACCAAGTGCATATGCGCTGTGATCGCGTCGGATCATATTGTGCATGGATGTGGAGGTCAGACGTCTGCATGCGTCTACGCCAAACAGATAGTGGGTGGTAAAACCCGGCATACAATCACTCCAATCTTCAGTAAATAATCAATTTTTTAAAGAAACAACAGCATTATAGTATATTTTATTGCTTCGGTCAATTTGCGGCAGAAGTAAATATTTTAGGTTGACTTTACATAAGATAGTGGTATAATGTCACATAGTATTCAAAACTACGTTTTGAGTCTGCAACAAAAATTATATCCAAAAATCGTTGGAAAAATGCACAAATCATGTTTTTTTAGACATTTTCAGAAGATTGTATATTGCAAACATACATGGTTTTGTGATTGAATATGTTCATTCGGTGGAAAAACAACTATACTTCCAATGGATGAAATATCTTATGATTTATTTACACAAGAAAGAAAACGGAGGAGTAAGAAAATGGCAAGTTTAAAAGATGCGGCAGAAAGACAGGCGTTTTCGCTCGCTATCGATGCTACGTTAAAGAGTCTGAATAAGGACAGAGAGAAAGGTTTGCTCAATATTGTAAACCTCGCACAGAAGTTTATGGGAAGCAATTTCCGTTCTGAGGCATACGAAGGCGCAAAGAAAATGATTCAGAATCCGGACAGCAAGTGGATGCGTTATGTGAATCGTCTTCTGGATGAGACAGATCCGCATGTTGCCAAGATGACAGCACTGAATCTTGGATATCAGGCAGCGTTTGCAGGAACCAAGAAGATTCGTAAAATGAGAGAAATTGAGAACTGCAATATTCCGTGGCTCATTCTTATGGACCCGACCAGTGCATGCAACCTCCATTGTACAGGATGCTGGGCAGCAGAGTATGGTCATAAATTAAATCTGACATTTGATGAGTTAGACAACATTGTTACACAGGGTAAGGAACTGGGCGTATATTTTATATGATGACCGGTGGAGAACCACTGGTGCGCAAGGCTGATATCATCCGTCTGTGTGAGAAACACAATGACTGCGCATTCCATTGCTACACAAACGGAACACTTGTAGATGAGAAGCTTTGCGAGGATATGAAGCGTGTAGGAAATCTTTCCCTTTCCATTTCCCTTGAGGGATTTGAAGATGCCAACGATTTCCGACGTGGAGAAGGTGTATACAATAAAGTCCTTCACGCAATGGATCTGTTACATGAGAACGGACTGATCTTTGGAAACAGTGTATGTTATACAAGCAAGAATATGGATGCGGTTACCAGTGATGAGTTCTTTGATCTTCTGATCGAGCATGGAAGCCGTTTCGCATGGTATTTTCATCTGATGCCGGTAGGAATGAAGCTTCACCGGAACTGATGCCGACCAAGGAGCAGAGAGAATATATTTACCACAGACTGCGTGAAGTTCGTGGATTTGAAGGTGGAAAAGAAATCTTCGTTATGGATTTCCAGAACGACGGTGAATACGTTGGAGGATGTATCGCCGGAGGACGTAACTACTGTCATATTAACCCGAAGGGTGATGTAGAGCCATGTGTATTTATTCACTACTCTGGAGCAAACATCCGCGAGAAATCCCTGCTTGAGTGTCTGAAGCAGCCGTTGTTTATGCTTACCGTGATAACCAGCCATTCAACGAAAACATGCTTCGTCCATGTCCGATGCTTGAGAATCCGGAGATTTTACAGAAGATGGTTCATGAGACCGGAGCTCATTCTACAGATGTAGAACAGGAGGAGCCGGTTGAGCATCTGTGTGGAAAGTGCGTAGATTACGCAAAGGATTGGCAAGAAACAGCAGATAAACTCTGGCTGCACATCCATATAAGCAGAAGGGATACACAAACTTCAAAAAGAAATAATTCACACAAAATTAAGATTTCAGACAGGATTCCCGGTTTACATGCCGGGAATTTTGTTGTATTGTAATGGCATGAAACCAAAATTTAAAATCAAACTTCAATACGATAAAAAAAAATAACATCTGGGCGGCGATTGCAATTATATTGGCAGTCGTAATGTATGTGACCATTGATTTTTCCATTGTTGCATTGATCGCATATGGATTTTTGTACTATCTGGTAAAAAGTCTGCATCTGGAACTGGATGACCGGTGTCCGTGGCTCTGGACACTGATTCTGTTTATCGGAGGTTCCTGTCTCACCACTTTTTCGATACAGTATATGCTGCTTGATCCTGAAAACTTTACGAGGACAACGTACGAGAAGCTCTTTTTAAATGTGCTTTGCTGTCTGATTGTCTATTTTGTTGTGCAGATTTTTACGAACAACAGTGGGCTGACCTGCATCATTGCCCATGTGTCGCTGCTTTCGTTTGGATTTGTAGACTATTTTGTATATCTGTTCCGCGGAAATGAATTTACGTTTTCCGATATCAGATCCATTGGAACCGGTCTGAGTGTGGCGGGAAATTATAAATTGCAATTGAACGATCGTGGAGTATATGTGATCTTTCTGGCAGCATTGTTTATTGCTTTTGTCCGCAAATGGCATGCCCGGTTTACCGGAAAAATTCAGATGCGGGTAATTTCTGTGATGGCGATTGCCTTAAGTTGTGTGATCATTGCAGCAAATGCTTATGATGTAAACACAGAGACGTGGGAACAGAAGGGAACTTATCGCAATGGATATCTGTTGAATTACGTACTGGGGATTCGTGACAGTTTTATTTCTGCTCCGGAAGGATATTCCAAAGATAAGATCAAAGAACTGGAGAAAACCTATCAATCCGATAAAAAGGATTACAGCACAACAAATGAAAAAGCAAAAAATCCGACGATCATTGCCATTATGAATGAATCGTTTTCCGATCTGAGTGTGTTGGGGGATCTGCAGACCAACATGCCGCTCACACCGTTTATCGATTCTTTGAAAGAGAATACAACGAAGGGATATGCACTTTCGTCGGTATTTGGCGCGAAGACTCCTAATTCGGAGTGGGAATTTATGTCCGGAAATTCCATGGCATTTCTTCCGATGGGATCTGTTGTTTATCAGCAGTATATCAGTGATACTCCGACAACGATTGTGTCAAATCTGAAAGATGACGGGTATACGTGCATTGCCATGCATCCATATTATGAAACCGGATGGAGCCGGAATCTGGTGTATCCGCATATCGGGTTTGACGAAATGCACTTTATTGATTATTTTGACCAGACAAAGATCCTGCGGGAATATATTACCGACCAGGAACTGTATGATAAGATTATCAAGCGTTATGAAAACCGTAAAAATAATGAAAAACTGTTCTTTATGGGAATTACCATGCAGAACCACGGTGGTTATACGGAAACCTATGACAATTTTCCGGAGAATTATTATAAAGTTGGACGTTCTTATACGGATGCCAACCAGTATCTGTCCCTGGTACACGAGAGTGATGAGGCAGTAAAAAACCTGATCAGTTATTTTTCAAAGATAGATGATCCGGTAGAAATCATTTTCTTTGGAGATCATCAGCCAAGCTTAAACAGTAATTTTTATCCGATTCTGAATGGAAAAGGACTCACAGGCTGACGGAAGATGAGCTGGAAAAACTGTACACAGTTCCGTTTTTTATCTGGACCAATTATGATACACCGGAAGAAACGGTAGACATTACCAGTCTTGATTATCTGTCTACCATGGCACTGGAACGGGCTGGAATTGAGCTTCCGGCATACAATAAGTTTCTGGCAGATATGCAGGAGGTTGTTCCAGCCATCAATTCCAGAGGTTATTATTCCAAAAGTAAAGGTTGCTATCTGCATATCGATGAGGCCGAGGGAGAAGAAAAAGAATGGATTGAAAAGTATCATATGCTGCAATATAATTCGATGTTTGACAAAAAGAACCGCAGCAGCTTTTTCTTCCCATATAATCTAAAAAGCAAGTAGAACAATCAGGCAAGGGGAATCAAGATGAAACTGAGTGAGTTATTAGCGTATGACAATATTGTAATACAGTGCCATGACAATCCGGATGCAGATACCATTGCATGTGGATTTGGGGTCTATCTGTATTTGAAATCCAAAGGAAAAGAACCACGTCTGATTTACGGAGGGCAGAATGTGATCCGGAAAAACGAATCTGGTGATGCTGATCCGGGATCTGAAAATACCAATCGAGCATGTGGATTATCTGCACAAACCAGAGTTATTGGTGATGGTGGACTGCCAGTACCATTCCGGAAATTCTGCAGTGTTTGAAGCAGAACATATTGCTGTAATTGACCATCACCGGATCTGCACGGAATTACCAGAGCTTTCCGAGGTGCGTTCTAATCTGGGCGCGTGCTCGACACTGGTCTGGAATATGCTCAAAACAGAAGGATTTGATGTACGAGGTAATCGTGAGTTGTCAACAGCACTGTATTATGGATATATACGGATACCGGAAGTTTGACGGAAATTGTACATCCGCTAGACCGGGATCTGCGTGACGAGGCAAACTTTGACCCGGCAATCATGAGGAAACTCCGCAATGCCAATCTTTCGCTGGAAGAACTGGAAGTTGCTGGAGCAGCACTTCTTCATACGGATTATGTAGAAGAATTTCGTGCCGCGATTGTAAAAGTGGGGCAGTGTGATCCGAATATTCTCGGACTGATTTCCGATCTGGTACTGGAAGTGGATGCGATTGATATCTGTGTGGCATTTAATCTGCAACCAGAAGGTGTGAAGTTTTCAGTGAGAAGCTGTGTGAAAGAAGTCAAGGCGAGTGAACTTGCGGCAGAGTTGTGCAAAGGAATTGGTTCCGGTGGAGGACATCTGGAAAAAGCGGGTGGCCTGATTCCGATGGAATTGATGACACAGGAATATTTAAAGTTTTGCAAAGAACATCATTTTGCACCACGCATGGAGTATGATGCACAGGGAAGACATGAACAGCCGGCAGCTTCGGGTATTAAATCTGTTATCGAGCAGCGTATGCGGGACTATATGGGAAATACCGATATTGTGTATGCACAGGATTGCAGAATAGAGGCAGAGGATGCAAAGACGTACTGCAGACGCTCCGTTCCGTGGGGATATGTCCGGGCAACGGATCTCTTTGCGGAGGGAACGCAGGTGACTGTGCGGACTCTGCAGGGAGATATGAAAGCTACAGTGGAAGCAGGAATTGTTTTTATCATTGGACCGAAAGGGGAATGTTTCTTTCGTAATGAAGAGGCTTTTATGGAAGAATTCCGGATTTACACGGATTGGAAGTTTGATCTGAGAAATGCAGAGTATGAACCTACCATCAAAGATGTAGAGAAAGGAATCATCGTAGAACCGATGAAATGTGCAAAGGTCTGCGTGCCAAAGGGAACTACAATTGTTCGTGCACGCAGGCTGGAGCGCAAGGTAAAACTGTTCCGGGATAAAGATGAAAACGAACAGTATACACTTGGCCGGGTTGGAGATTACATGGTTGACAGCAGTGATACGATCAACAATATCCGGATTATGCGTAAAGATCTGTTTGAAGAAATCTATCGGGATTCCGGTGAGCAGGAAGAGCAAAAAAGTGTGATCTTTGATCTGGACGGAACCTTGTTATATTCGTTGGAAGATTTAAAAAACGCTACCAACGCGGCATTGGAGTCACAGAATATGCCGACTTGTACGCTGGATCAGGTGCGCAGATATGTAGGAAACGGGGTGCGCATGCTGATGGTGCGTGCCGTGCCGGATGGGGAGAAAAACCCGAAGTTTGAAGAGACATTTGCGGAATTTAAAAAATATTACGGGGAGCATTGTCTGGATCATACAAAGCCATATCCAGATATCATGCATCTTTTGACTGAATTAAAGGCGCGCGGAGTGAAGACAGCAATTGTATCCAATAAGCTGGACTCGGCAGTAAAAGAATTGGATGAACGTTTTTTCCGGGGTTATATGACTACGGCAATCGGGTGAGATGGAAGGTGTGGCAAAAAAACCGGCACCCGATATGGTACAAAAAGCCATGAAAATTTTAAAAACGGACACGAAGAAGGCCATTTATGTAGGTGATTCCGAGGTGGATATTCAGACCGCGGAAAACACGGGACTTCCATGTGTTTCGGTCATGTGGGGATTCCGCGATGCGGAGTTCCTTCGTAAAAACAGAGCACAGGTACTTATTCAAAGACCACTGGAATTGTTGTACTTAATTTAAAAGTTATGGTATCATATAACCAACATACAAGGACAGGAGAAAAAAGATGGAAGAAAGAATTTCAGGACATACAGGGTTACTTGCACTGATCGGTTCGCCGGTAGGACATTCCGGTTCCCCGGCAATGTACAATTACAGCTTTGCAAAGCTGGGGCTGGATTATGCATATGTTGCATTTGATGTAAAAGAAGATCAGGTAAAAGAAGCACTTGACGCGGTGAAACTGTTTCATATGCGTGGAATCAATGTGACGATGCCGGATAAGACCGAGGCGGCAAAGTATGTGGATGAGCTGTCTCCGGCAGCACAGATTATCGGAGCTGTAAACACAATTGTCAACGATGACGGCAGATTGACCGGATATATCACGGACGGAGAAGGCTTTGTACACAACCTCAAAGACCATGGCGTAGATATGAAAGGAAAAAAGATCACGGTCGCAGGCGGTGGCGGAGCTGCGACAGCCATTCAGGTACAATGTGCATTAGATGGAGCCAGAGAGATCACGATTTTCAATATTAAGGATGCATTTTTTGAGCGTACTCTTCAGACCGCAGAAAAGATCCGAAAAGCAGTGCCAGGAATTGTTGTCAATGTATATGACATTGCGGATACGGCAAAGATGACAGAGGAGATCACATCCAGTGACATTTTTGCAAATGCGACGATCGTTGGTATGAAACCGATGGATGACCAGAGTGTGGTAAAAGATTTATCTGCATTTCGCCCGGGATTGGTTGTATGTGATGCGGTTTATAATCCGGCAGAGACAAAACTGTTGCGGGAAGCAAAAGAAGCAGGATGTACCTGTATTGGAGGTAAGGGAATGCTTCTGTGGCAGGGAGTTGCTGCATTCCGGTTATATACAGGTATGGATATGCCGGTAGAAGAAGTGAAGGAGAAATTTTTTCATGAATAAAGAAAAGAAAAATATTTTCCTGATCGGTTTTATGGGAGCCGGTAAAAGCACGATTGCACGTGCGATAAAGCAAAAGCTGGGTTATCCGGTTGTGGAGATGGACGAGCGTATCGTAAAAGAACAGGGAATGCCGATCAGCAAAATTTTTGAAACATACGGAGAACTTTATTTCCGGGAGCTTGAGACAAAACTGATCCAGTCACTAAATCAGCAGGAGCCGACAATCGTATCCTGTGGAGGCGGTGTGGCAATGCGACAGGAAAATGTAGACTGCATGCGGGATGGGGGAAGAATCGTATTTCTTACGGCAACACCGCAGACCATATACGAACGTGTAAAAAACAGTACGGATCGTCCACTTTTAAACGGTCATATGAATGTTGCATACATTTCTGAACTGATGGAAGCACGCCGGCCAAAGTATGAGGCGGCTGCAGACATTCTCGTAGCTACGGATAGAAAAACAAAAGAAGAAATCGCAGAAGAAATTATTGGGCGACTGGAGGAATAAGCGTGAAATTTAATTGGGATAATATTGTATTTCAGATGCTGGGAAAACTTGTGGACTGCGTGTGGGTCAGCATTTTATGGGTGATCTGCTGCATTCCGGTTTTTACGATCGGGGCATCGACCACCGCGTTGTATTACACGGTACATAAATCCATCCGCGGTGACCGCGGATATACACAAGAACCATTTTCGGATGCGTTCAGGGAGCAACATTTAAGGCTGCAACACTGCCATATCTTATATGGCTGGCCGTTATGATTGTTCTGGGCTGTGATGCCTATATCACCTATCAGGTATTAAAAACCGGCAGTATGAAGGGCGCATTTTTCTATTTCTTTCTGGTTATGATTGCTGTTGCGATTATGTGGAGCGCATTTTTATTTCCATATATTGCAAGATTTGAAAATACCGTAAAACAGACATTGAAAAATGCATTCCTGCTGATGGTAAGACATCTGCCATGGTCACTGTTGCTGCTGGTGATTTTGATTGCATCGGCTCTGTCGATTTATATTATACCGGTACTGCTTGTGGTAATTCCGGCAGTTGCATCGATTGTATTTGATTTTATTTTAGAGCGCCTGTTCCGCCGCTATATGAGTCCGGAGGATTTAGAGCGTGAAGAGGAAAATGATATGTATGCATCATAATACATAAATAAAAACAAAAAGAGAGGGAGAAACAAATGAGTGTAACAATTTCTGAAGCAGTAAAGTATATCGGAGTAGATGATAAGACGATTGACCTGTTCGAGAGCCAGTATGTGGTTCCGCATGGCGTATCTTATAATTCTTATCTGATTTTTGATGAAAAGGTAGCTTTGATGGATACGGTAGATGCCAGGGGCATGGAGCAGTGGGAGAAGAATCTGCTGGCCGCATTAGACGGACGGAAAGTGGATTATCTGATAGTTTCCCATCTGGAGCCGGATCATGCCGGAAGTATCGGACGTTTGGTAGAGCTTTTCCCGGAAGTGACCCTGGTGGGAAATGCCAAGACATTTCAGATGCTTCCACAGTTTTTTGACGAGCTTCCGGTAGATGAGAACCATAAAATTACAGTGGCAGAAGGAGAGTCTTTGTCCCTTGGTACCCATACGCTGAATTTTTATATGGCACCGATGGTACACTGGCCGGAAGTTATGGTAACATACGAGAGCAGTGAAAAGATTTTATTCTCGGCAGACGGATTTGGAAAATTCGGCGCACTGGATTATGAAGATCCGGAAGGATGGGCCTGTGAAGCGAGAAGATATTACTTTAATATTGTAGGAAAATACGGTGCACCGGTACAGGCACTGTTAAAGAAAGCGGCAGGACTGGATATCCAGACGATCTGTCCACTGCATGGTCCGGTATTAAAAGAAAACCTTGGTTATTACATTGGATTATATGATACCTGGAGCAGCTATAAGCCGGAGGATAAGGGTGTTCTTGTAGCATATGCATCGATCCATGGAAATACTGCAAAAGCAGCACAGAAATTTGCTGAGATGCTGCGTGCCAAAGGAGTAGAGAAAGTTTCTGTCATGGATCTTTCCCGTGATGATATGGCAGAAGTTGTGGAAGATGCGTTCCGTTATGACCGTATGGTTCTTGCAGCAGCAAGTTACGATGGCGGGGTATTCCCATGTATGCAGGACTTCCTGCATCATTTACAGTCCAAGGCATTCCAGAACCGTACCGTAGGTATTATTGAGAACGGTACCTGGGGACCGACGGCCGGAAGAACGATGAAGGGAATTCTGGAAACCATGAAAAATATTACCATTGTGGAGCCGATGGTAACGATCCGTTCCGCCATGAAAGAGTCCGACCTACCAGCAATGGAAGCTCTGGCAGATGTGATTGCAAATGCATAAGCACTTCGGAAAACGGACCAAAAAGAAACATCATATTGTGCTGATCTGTTCCGCTGTGGTCATTGCGGCGTTTTGTGCTTCGCATGCCGGTGGAGATGAATGTAGCAGATGCCTGTGGAATGCAGCAGAAGGTCAATGTGCTTAGCAGCAGTATGCATAACCGGCAGGCGGAGGATTACCTGAATGATGCAGGAGAGTTTTGCATTTCCCAGACAGTGCTCAGGGAAGGGAAACCGTCCGTTGTTCCGCAAGTCAGGCGAATCGGGCTTCGTTTCCTTCCGGTGAGCCATATGACACAGCAGTGGCTGCTGGTACAGAGAATTCTGACCTCGAAGCCCAAATTTCTTGTTCCACCGGCGCGTCGCTGATCGTCGGGCGGTATATCCGCGCAAATCCCGTCTGTGTGTGACAGAATGGAACTCAGGGGATACAAAAAAATTTGGATAGAGACAGGAGAACAAGCATTATGAGAAAAACAAAGATTATTTGTACCATCGGACCTGCAAGCGAAAGCGAATCTGTACTGACACAGATGTGTAAAGCCGGCATGAATGTAGCCAGATTAAACTTTTCCCATGGAAGCCATGAGGAACATCAGAAGAAGATTGATACGATCAAAAAAGTGCGTAAGGCGTTAGGTCTTCCAATTGCGATCATGCTGGATACCAAAGGACCGGAGTACCGGATCAAAACCTTCGAAAACGGAAAGATCACGTTAAAAGATGGAGATACATTTACACTGACAACGGATGATATTGTGGGAAATCAGGAGAGAGTTTCCGTAACCTACAAAAACCTGATCAACAATCTGAAGGTGGGAGATCATGTCCTGATCAACAATGGTCTGATTATTCTGGAAGTAGAAAAGCTGAAAGCACCGGATGCCATCTGTAAGGTTCTTGTCGGAGGTGAGGTGTCGGATAAAAAGAGCATGAATTTCCCGAACAAGGTCATGGATCATGCATTTTTGAGCGAGCAGGATAAGAAAGATCTGCTGTTTGGTATCAAAAACGACGTGGATTTCGTTGCGGCATCTTTTGTTTCCGTAAAGAAAGATGTCGAGGATATGCGTAAATTCCTTGACGAGAACGGCGGCGAAGATATTGATATTATTGCAAAGATTGAGAACCGTTCGGGTGTGGAGCACATTGAAGAAATCTGTGAGATTGCCAATGGTGTCATGATTGCCCCGTGGAGATCTCGGAGTCGAAATCCCGGGCATGGAAGTGCCTGCGGTTCAGAAGTATCTGATCAGCAAGTGCCGTATGCTCGGAAAACGTGTCATAACCGCGACCGAGATGCTCGAGTCCATGATTCACAATCCGCGTCCGACACGTGCAGAGCTTTCCGATGTGGCAAATGCGGTATACGATGGATCATCCGCGATCATGCTGTCAGGGGAATCAGCTGCCGGTAAATATCCGGTAGATGCCGTGCGGAACATGGCAGAGATTGCTGAGTATACGGAATCCCAGATCAAATATACCAAGCGTTTCCGCACTTCTGATTTTGAGACAAGAAGCATTCAGGATGCCATTTCGCATGCAACCTGTGCGATGGCAGTTGATGTCCAGGCAAAATGTATTGTCGCAAGTACACTCAGCGGAACTACCGCACGTATGGTCAGCCGTTTCCGTTGTCCGGTAGATATCATCGGAATGACGACTTCCGAGAAAGTATGGCGGAAATTGAACTTAAGCTGGGGGGTTACTCCGGTTCTCTGCGAGGAATTCAGTTCCATGGAAGTTATGTTCTACCATGCAATGAAAAAGGCAAAAGAAGTATTTTCATTACAGAGCGGAGATGCTGTTGTTCTGACCGGTGGTCTGATCAATGGCAAAGTAGGAAATACGAATGTGATTAAGGTAGAAACCGTAAAATAAAATAGAACATAAGCGAATGCTGTGTAGTTGGAAAGCGCATGTGACATCTCTGTTGCATGCGCTTTTCGTGTGTTTTTGTGAAAATTTACTACCTTTACGAGGAAAATAGTTTATGCTATAGTATATTTGTACAGAAATAATCAGACAATATTTACAGTTTACCAGGGAAAGGCAGGCCTATGGTAGAAAAAAACGATCAGAAGAAGTGCAGGGATATATCAACAGAGATTCAGGAGACTCTGGCAAAATGGGGAAAGTATTTTTTTTACTATTATCCCAAAGAACGCAGAATCAGACCATCGGAGTTTGCAGCCCGTCACATGGGAATCGTGGAGAATGTTGCGGATCTGGAGCATAGTATCCTCATGGACAGAATTATGGAAAAAGAAAAACTGTTAAAACTGTTTCAGGATATTGACCATGGCGCAAAGACGGTAAGTGCAAAGATTCAGTCTTCGGGAAAAGACGTGGTATATCAGATCTCTATGGGTAGGATTCAGGGCGGTTCACAGAAACAACCGGAATATGTATTGGGTCTGATCGAACAGATCAGGGCAGACACACGCCAGAATGAGATTATTCAGGCACTGGGAAGCAATTTTAACAGTGTATATTATGTAGATGTGGATCATGATAAGGTATATGCATATAAGGTGAACTCCGCAGTGCGCTCTGTGCTCAATGATACGCTTAAGGCAATTCCGGGATATGAATCTATCATGGCAGAATATGTGGGGAAGGTTGTCCTTACCGAAGATCGTGAGACAATGCTGTATGAGACCTCCATTGAAAATCTCCGTAAGCAGCTGAGCATGAAAAAAGCATATCAGTATGATTACCGGATTGTGCGGGATGGGAAAGTAGAATACTGCCGTGCAAAATTTGTAAATACATCGGATGGAGGACAGCTGCACCGGATGGTAGCAGGATTTTCCGATATCAGTTCCGAAAAACAGAGGGAACTTGAGCGCATGGCATATGTGGACAGTGTAACCGGTGGAAATAATTACGAAAGTTTTAAGAAGAAAATCCGGGATTTCCGGCAACCGGGATATCTGGTGTCCATGGACATCCACTCCTTTAAAATTATCAATTCGATCTGTGGAATTATCAAAGGGGATGAAACACTCAAAGGAATCTGGAAGTGTATTCAGGGGATACTGGAAAAAGATGATCTGGCAGGACATATCAATGCAGACCGTTTTGTGATTTACAGTAGTGGAAAGGATCAGGAAAAGACGATCCGGCAGTTACAGCAGCTGGAGACCATACTGGCAGAATTGTCGGAAAGACTGAAGGTTCCGAAGCTGATCCCTTATTTTGGAGTGACGAAGTGGAAACCGGATTCCAAAGTGGAAGAGGTATACAGCGAAGCAAATTTTGCCAAGAATCAGATCAAGGATCGCAAAGATATCAGCTATCAGTTTTACAGCCATGAAGATACGATCCGCATGCTTGAAGATAAAGCCATGGAGGATGAATTTAAACATTCTCTGGAAAATAACTGTTTTGAGGTGTGGTATCAGCCGAAATATGATCCGGAAACAGAGCGGATGGTAGGGGCAGAAGGTCTGATCCGCTGGAGAGATGAAAAGGGAAATGTTATTCCACCCGGCAAATTCATTCCGTTGTTTGAGAGAGACGGACTGATAAAAGTTCTGGATGAGTATGTTTTCCGAAAAGTATGTATGCAGCAGTTAGAATGGCAGAAACAGGGAAAGGAGATTATTCCGGTATCCATCAATCTGTCCAGGGCGAGTCTGTATTTTGACAGTGTGGTCAGCCGGTATCAGCAGATCGCTGATGAAATCGGAGTAAAAACCATCTGGTTCCGATTGAGATTACAGAGAGCGCAGCAATTGACAATGACAATATCAAGGGGCTGGCAGATAAGTTCCATGACAATGGTTTTCCATTGCTTGTAGATGATTTTGGATCGGGGTATTCTTCCCTTGCAACACTGAACATGAAATGTTTCGATACGTTAAAAATTGACAAAAGTCTGATTGATTACATCGGGGATTTCAGTGGGGAACGATTGCTGGAACATACGATTTTACTTGCAAAGGAACTTGGATTGTGCGTTACGGCAGAAGGTGTTGAGAGAGAAGAACAGGTGGATTTCCTCAAACAGATGAAGTGTGACAGTATTCAGGGATATTACTATTCGAGACCGCTTCCAAAAGAAGAGTTTGAAAAACTTTTGCTGACAGCTTAAATGATAAGAAAACAGGGAAAACTTTTATGGAATCATAGAAGTTTTCCTGTTTTATTTATTGACCGAGAAGGGAATCTACATAATTGCGTATTGCATAATTGTCTTCCGGCATCTGACATCCCACAATATATACACCTTCATCATCCGAGCACCGGATGACATGTCCTTCCAGATGGGACTGATCCGAAAGGGCAAAATTTTGGATATCGATAGCAACATCTGCATGTTTGTGATCCATGAAAAACGGATCCCGGATCAGAAATGCAAATCCATTGGCACTGATATTGTCAAGCTGACCGGAGAACGTTGTGTCGGAATCTTTCAGCGTGATGGTACATGGATTGGACACATCTGCCCGTGGGTATTTCCGGCGGTTTTTAATCTCCGGACGTGCGGAAAGCTGCAATGCATAGGCGTGGGAACCGGACGCCGTGTCAGCTTGTATCTGCGCCTGATCCCAACAGTAGAGAACATTGTCAACCGTGACCTGAACCTTACAGGTTTCGGATCCGTTTAACTGTGGATTGTCAGACAAAATTAGGGAAATACTATTTTCCGCAACAGATCTGACTTCTCCATGATACTCCATGCGTTCCAGATGTTTTGGAAGAATAACTTTTGCTTTCATACCGGCATGAATATCATCCAGACCCATGAAACCACCGATGCCCAGTTCACACATCAGCTCCTGAATTACATTTTCTATGTTATTGATGTTGGAAGCACTTTCCTCATATTTGCTGAGCATGCGTTTGCTTGTTTCATCGGAATCACTGATGCATGTGGTCATGGTTTCCACGATGGAAGATACCTGTTCCATATTTTCCACCAGCTGACGATTGGAAGATTCCACTTCTTTCATGGCAGAATCAATTGTCTGGATGTGTTCACCCAGAAGAGAAGAATCCTGTGTAATTTTATTTACATTTTCACCGGTCTGGGTTACTTTTTCCAGAGTGGCCTGAATAAGTTTTAAGGTTTCTTCAATGGAAGAAGTCATTTTTCCTGAAATTTCATCCAGCCGCGAGAGTGCTTCGCTGATCTGTCCGGAAGAATCTTTGGTTTCGGTACTCAGCTTGCGGATCTGTTCTGCAACGACGGAGAATCCTTTTCCGGCTTCCCCTGCGCGGGCAGCTTCAATGGAAGCATTAAGTGCCAGCAGATTGGTCTGGCTGGAAATACTGTCAATGGTTCCGGTTTCCTGTTTTACGGTTTCAAATTCTGCCTTGAAAGCGTCCAGAATATGTTCTACCTCATTGGACAGATCTGCCATCGTTCCGGCAGTCTGTACCAGACTCTCCAGATCAACGGAACTTGTCTTTGCGTGTTTGCCGGATTCCGCAGTCAGGGATACCATATCATTGATCATGGAAGCAACATTCTGTACCTGGGAATTGATATCTCCCGTCATTTCCTGTGAGGAGGCTGTCCGGGACTGCAGCTGATCGTTATTGTCGGTCAGTTTGTTCATTCCGTCTACGACGATGTCTGAACCATGTTTGTTTTCCGTGGCAAGTTCGCGGACAACGGTGATTCCGTCCATGATGGTATTGCTGGCGGTTTTAACCTGTTCAACGGTTGTAACAACCCGTTTTAAATCTGCTTTGATACTGTCTGTCAGGCACCGTCGGATTCGATGAGGTGGCGGATAGACATGATATAGCCGATATAACAGAGCAGGAGACAGGCAACCTGCAGCTGATAATTTTTCTGGTCCGTTGCAGTATTCTGACCGAGAACGACAGATGATAAAAGACACTGACAATGACACTGGCGATATTGGCGATTGCACATCCCACCATAAATTTCTGGTCTTTGTAAAGAACCAGAAGACTGACAACCGGAAGAATATAGGTAAAGGCAATCGGTGAATCGGTGGTGCAGATCAGAAACGTGTAAAAAATACCGTAACCGATGACAAGTGCATACCGATAGCGGTCATCGGCCTTTCCCCTGATGCGCAAAAGAAGATCACCGGCAAAAAAAGGAACCCAGCACAGTATTAAAAAAATGATGTAATTTGTGGAAGGATACCCACCCTGGGATACATCTGAGCCGTAGTTTGCGCTAAGCAGAAGGGCAAATACAAGCCAGATGCGTCTGGTTTTGATATTGGCCTTGGCCTTAAATTCATTTTCATTATAATCCATAATACGTTTCTCCTATGTGAATGCTAATTCTATTGTATGACGGGATGAACGTTTTTTCAAGTAAAATGCTTTGCTTTCTGTGCATAATTTTTCCGGAATTCCGGCATACTACCCATACAACATGAATATGGAAAGTAATCTGGAAAACAGGAGGAAATTTATCATATGAAAGCAACTGGAATTGTGCGCAGAATCGATGATCTGGGAAGAATTGTGGTTCCGAAAGAAATTCGCAGGACACTGCGCATCCGGGAGGGGGATCCCCTGGAGATTTTTACAAGCCGGGAGGGCGAAATTATGCTCAAAAAATACTCACCGGTTGGGGAACTGGGCGAGTTTGCACGAAGTTATGCACAGGCACTGGCACAGACCACAGAGGCTCTGGTCTGCATTACGGATCGGGAATATGTGATCGCAGCAGCGGGAACCGGGAAAAAGGAAGTTGAGGGGGAACAGCTGAGCGAAGAAATGGAAGAAATGATTGAAAAGCGCAGCACAGTTGTGAAAACAGGAGAAGAACAGGCCTGCTCCATTACAAAAAAAACAATGTCAACCCTTCCGAAGGGAATTGTGCTTTCAAGTATTCTGTGCAATGGAGACTGTCAGGGTGCTGTGATTCTGGCAGATAACAGCGGACAAAAGGAAACACTTGGACTGTTGAAAGCATTGTCTGCCACAGCTGCAAATTTTCTGGGGAAAAATATGGAACAGTGAAAATAATAAAATCTTAATAAAAAGATAATTTGCATATACTGTCCAAAAGAGATAAAATGTATGATGTATGTTTCCAAAA
>ENA-OQCE01000469-OQCE01000469.1-human-gut-metagenome-genome-assembly--contig:-NODE-469-length-19345-cov-3.254137_pt1 | contig 19345 bp, 26 predicted proteins | sample MGYA00242495_ERZ504572 | MGnify/ENA primary metagenome ERZ504572 (study PRJEB26092, sample SAMD00036228) | human gut metagenome | host: Homo sapiens | study: EMG produced TPA metagenomics assembly of...
GAGAAATCCTGGCAATCATCAAAGATAAGCTGATGGGAAATATGTGACTGTTATGCGAAGTCACTATTTGACAGAGAAATATTTTCCTTAATAACAGAAACCGGCATTTCCTGTCCGGTCCAGATCTGGAAAGCTTTAGCCCCCTGATGAAGAAGCATATACATGCCATTAAAGGTCTGGCATCCGGCTGCTTTAGCCTCTCTGAGCAGTCGGGTTTCCTGTGGCTCATAGACAACATCTGCCACTACAAGCTCAGGATGGAACAGAGATGTATCTTTGATGATGGTATCGTCGATATCCGGAACCATGCCTACAGAGGTTGCATTGATCAGCAGATAACTCTGTGCAATGGAATCTCGCAATGCAGTATGATCATCATTGTCGAAGAGGCAGACCTGACAACCTGTTTTAGCAGAGAGATTCTCAGCGAATTTCTGTGTGCGATTCCAGTATCTGCTGGTGCGGCGGGCAAAAATATGTACGGAAGCCGCACCGTCCAGGGCAGACTGTGCACAGATGGCCATCGAAGCTCCTCCTACTCCCATGACAGTTATATTTTTACCGGTAATATCATGTCCCGCATCACGTACAGATTGCATAAAACCGTACCCGTCTGTATTGTATCCGATTAACTTTCCGTTATCGTTCAGTACAGTATTGACAGCACCGATCAGTTGGGCTTCAGGGGAAAGCTCATCCAATAATTCTACAATTTTATTCTTATTCGGCATGGTAAGGTTGAAACCGCGAATGCCGCAAGTCTTTAATCCTGCAACTGCTGCAGGAAGAGTTTCTTCATTTACATCAAAACATAAATATACATAGTCAAGCCCGAGAAGGCGAAATGATTCATTATGCATCAAAGGGGAAATGCTGTGTGCTACCGGGCTTCCTAAAAGCGCGGTAAGACCTGTGTGTCCGGTAATATTATTCATGTTAAAATCCTCCAGTCTGTTTTGTAGCAGAGACATAAAATACTGTCTGAATTGTGACAGTATAGAAGATGCCCTTCTAAAACATAGAAATTATCTATCATTTTATTCTAACTTCAATTATATGTCAATACATGTTCATTTTGGTTTATATGATAAAAACTGTCGATTTAGTGCGACAAATAATAAGACATAATTCCTCCGTTTTGACAAAATCCGCATACTTTATCACGTATAATGAATCTCACTTACCGAAGTGAAGGAGAAGTCAGAGGCAGTATCAGACGGAGGGAAGGAAATGCATTACGAAATATACATAGATGTAGTTTTTTTCACAAATCTCCTGATAGATTACATATTGATCAGATTTACAGGAATATTATTCCGATGTGGAAGAAGCAGAAAAAGAGCTCTTCTGGGAGCTGCTGCAGGTGCGGTGTTTTCCTGCTGGATCATTTATCTGCAATCTTTTCTGAAGTCTGGGATTTTTCTTCCGGCACTTGTCCTGCTGCATGGTGGCTGTGCTGCAGGAATGCTTGTGATCGGATGTAATCTGAAAAGGGGAAGTCTGCTGCTTAAAGCAATACTTACACTGTATTTTGCCGCATTTCTGTGTGGAGGGTTCTGGGAAGTGATCGTCAGTGATAAGTTGACAGTCAAAATGTTTCTGATCCTTGCAGCAGCAACGTGGTCCGGCATTACAGCGTTGTCATATCTGATGGATTCCATGAGAATACGGACAAAGAATATCTATCCGATAACCATATACTATAAAGGATGTGGATATCCTTTTCAAGGATTTTATGATTCCGGAAATCTGCTTATGGATTCTGTAAACGGAAAACCTGTATCTGTAGGGACAGAAAAAGTTTTATCTGAAATATGTTCAGAAGAAACCGTAAGCAGTTTAAAACACCTGAAAGAAAATCCCGGGGAGTCTGGGAAACCGGGAACTGCCGGGCTTCATCCACATTTTACCTTTTTTCACAGTATAGGAAAAGAACAGGGGATGATGCTGGCTGTTACTTTTGAGAGACTCTGCATTCAGACTCCCGCAGAGGTTGTCTGCATAGACAATCCGGTATTTGCATTTTCATTTGAAACATCCGCTTTTGGTAAGGAATACGAGGTACTTTTGAATTCCAGATTACTTTAACGGGAGGGGTTGTGACTATGAGCTGTTATCCATTACAGGTAGTGTCAAGAATGGTGATGAACCGTTCAGGAGAAGTTTTTTATATTGGTGGAAATGATGTGCTGCCTGCACCGCTGGAGCCGAAGCGTGAGGCGTTTATACTGCAGAAGCTTGGAACAGGGCAGGAAGAAGAAGCGAAGTCTGTTCTGATCGAACATAATTTAAGGCTTGTGGTGTATATTGCAAAGAAGTTTGATAACACAGGAGTCGGGGTGGAGGATCTGATCTCAATCGGAACGATTGGGCTGATCAAGCGATCAATACCTTTAATCCTGTAAAAAACATCAAGCTTGCCACTTATGCATCCAGATGTATAGAGAATGAGATCCTGATGTATCTTCGCCGCAACAGTAAGACAAAGATGGAAGTGTCCATAGACGAACCGCTGAACGTAGACTGGGATGGAAATGAACTCCTGCTTTCTGATATTCTGGGAACTGATGAGGATGTGATTTCAAGACGTCTGGAAGATGAAGTGGAGATTTCGTTGTTATCAAAGGCAATTAGAAAGCTTTCACCGCGTGAGCAGACGATTATCCGCCTTAGATTTGGTCTGGGAAAGGAGAATGCTACAGAGAAAACACAGAAAGAGGTTGCAGACCTTCTGGGAATTTCTCAATCATATATTTCCAGGCTGGAAAAAAGAATCATGAAGAGACTGAAAAAGGAAATTGTGAAATATGAATAGACGTAATTGGGGAATGTAGTATAATGATATAAAGGATAGTAACTATTCAGCAATCCGCCTGTAACTGTGAAAGCACTGAACGGTTATAATATAAGCAAACTGTGGGAACTGTTTTGCAGTGAGCGATTCACAGATATCAAGTCGGGGAAAGAAAAAAGGACAGAAGAGAAAAGTGAAGGTAAATAAAATACAGACAGAAGAAAACAAAGATAAAACTCTGAGGCATGATACAGAAAGCTGCATACTGGCAGATTGCAGTTTATGTCCGAGAAATTGCCATGTAGACAGAACAGCCGGAAAAACCGGATACTGTGGAATGGATCAGAAGGTTAAGATTGCAAGGGCAGCTTTGCATATGTGGGAAGAACCATGTATTTCGGGAACCAGAGGTTCCGGGGCAGTCTTTTTTACAGGATGCAATCTGAGATGCTGTTTCTGCCAGAACCGGGAAATTGCCATTGGTGACAGTGGTCTTGAGATCACTGAGGAAAGACTGGCAGAAATATTCCTGGAACTGCAGGAAAAGGACGCTGCAAATATCAATCTGGTAACCGGAACACATTATATTCCACAGATCATCGCAGCTTTGGACTGTGCAAAGAAGCATGGGCTTAATATTCCGGTTGTCTATAACTGTGGTGGATATGAGAACACAGAGACATTGAAACTTCTGGACGGATATGTGGACATTTATCTTCCGGATTACAAATATGCGGAGAGCGAATTGGCGGTGAAATTTTCACATGCAAATGATTATCCTGAAAGGGCTATGGAAGCAGTTAATGAGATGGTACGCCAGACAGGAATGCCACAGTTTGATGCAGAGGGATATATGAAACGTGGGACTATTGTGAGACATCTTATATTGCCGGGGCATACAAGAAATTCAAAGAAGGTTCTGAAACTTTTATATAAGACTTTTGGAAAGCAGATTTATATCAGTATCATGAATCAGTACACACCGGTTTTTGAGCAGAAAGAATATACAGAACTGAATCGTTGTGTAACCAGAAGAGAATATGAAAAAGTTCTGGACTATGCATTTGAGCTTGGGATTGAAAATGGATTTTTTCAAGATGGTGAAACTGCCAGAGAGAGTTTTATTCCTGCGTTTGATTATGAAGGTGTGAGAAAAATGCCATAAAATAAAAAAACTCCCATAAAATAAAAAAACTCCCATAAATGGAAGGAGGCCGGTACTTTCGTACCGGCGCGTATGAAAAAGAAAAATATTTATAAGAAAGATTCATCATCTTTCTAAAATTCATTATATCCAATAAATATGAATAAAATATGAATACGGTGTAAAAAAATAAAATTTGTTTTACCAAAATATTTTTAGAATTTCTTCCATGTATCCCTTACAAACAATATCAGTAACGGGAAAATCTCAAGACGTCCTGCCAGCATATCAAAAGTAAGGATAAGCTTTGAAAACCATGAGAACATGCCGAAGTTTCCGGTAGGTCCTACCAGTTCCAGACCAGGTCCGATATTATTAAAGGTTGCCGCAACCGCCGTAAAATTCGTGATCAGATTGAAATCGTCAAAGGCAATCAGGAATATGGAGGATGCAAAAATCAGCATATATACAATGAAGAAAATATTTGTGGAACGAACAACTTCATGTGGGATGCTTTGCCGTCCATTTTTATTTTCTTTACCGCATTTGGATGCAGAAAAATATGAAGCTCCTTGCGGACTGTTTTGCAGAGAATCAGGATTCTGGATACTTTAATGCCACCGCCTGTACTTCCGGCACATGCACCGATAAACATCAGCAGTACCAGGATTGTCCGCGAAATTTCCGGCCAGGTATTAAAATCTGTTGTTGCATATCCGGTTGTTGTGATAATGGAACCAACCTGGAAAGCTGCCTGCTGAAAAGCTTTGGCTGCACTTCCGAAAATATGGTAAATATTGCAGGTGATGATAAGAATTGCAATACCGATGATTCCGAAATAATACCGCACTTCTTCCATTTTAAAAGCCTGAGCAAATTTTTTTGTGATAATGAAAAAGTAAGCATTAAAGTTAACGCCAAATAAAATCATAAATACAGTAATGACCACCTGCAGATATGTACTGTAACTGGCCATGCTGTCATTTTTAATACCAAATCCTCCGGTACCTGCAGTACCGAAAGCCGTACATATGGAGTCAAACAGCGGCATACCACCGACCAGAAGAAGCAGGATCTGGATCACTGTCATTACGAAATAAATAGAATACAGAATTTTGGCAGTTGACTGTACTTTTGGCGCAAGCTTGCTTACAGATGGTCCGGGACTCTCCGCTTTCATAAGATTCATATGATAACCGCCGGTAAGTGGCAGAAGGGAGAGGATGAAAACCAGAACACCCATTCCGCCGATCCAGTGCGTGAAGCTTCTCCACATCAGCATACAATGAGGAAGTGCCTCCACATCGCTGAGAATACTGGCTCCTGTTGTAGTAAAACCCGAAACTGTTTCAAATAATGCATCTACAGGATTTGGAATGCTTCGGCTGATCACAAAGGGGATTGCTCCTATGATACTCAGAACGATCCAGCTTAATGCTACAGTCACGAAACCTTCTTTTGTGTAGAAAGCCTTTCTTGTCGGCTTTTTCCTGGTGAGAGGAAGCCCGATGACCAGGCATAAAGCAATCGTGATCAGAAAAGCTACACCGGAAGTTTCCTGATAGATCAGTGCCGTAATTGCGGGCAGAGCCATAAATACAGCTTCAATTTTCAGAATCATTCCGATGATATAGATAATAATGGAATAGTTCATGATTTGGCTCCTTTATTTTTCCAGAATATCTGTGATATCGCGAAGGCCCTTCTGAGAAGTTACTATGATAACGGTATCTCCGACCTGAATGGTATCCTGGCCTCGGGGAATCCTGACCTGACCATTTCGGTTCAGGTAACCTACAAGAAGGTTTTTCTTCAGGTTCAGTTCAGATAATGGAATGCCTGTTACCGGTGAATTTTCGCGGATGGCAAATTCCAGAGCTTCTGCCTGATTATCCAGGATATGATAAAGGGTTTCAATATTGCTGCCGATGCTGTTCTGCATGGCACGTACATACTGCAGGATATAGTCGGCTGTGATATATTTCGGATAAATGACGCTTCCGATGTCAAGGTTATCAATGACATCATCAAAGGCAAGGCGGTTTACCTTGGCAACCAGTTTGGCATTGGAAACTGTTTTGGCAAAGAGTGAAAGGAAAACATTTTCCTCATCCATGTTTGTGAGTGATACAAAAGCCTCTGTGCGTGAGAGTCCCTCTTCCATAAGGAGAGAACGATTGGTTCCGTCTCCGTTAATGATAGTTGCCTCCGGAAGCAGATCACTTAAGGTTTCACAGCGGGACTCATTCTGTTCGATGATCTTAACGGAGATGTTCATATCAAGCAGGGCTTTTGTAAGGTAATAGGAAATGGTTCCTCCGCCGACAATAATGGCGTTTTTTACCTGATTGGTTTTCAGGCCGATCTTTTTGAAAAAGGCTGCTGCATTCACCGGGGAAGCAAGAATGGAAACCATATCTCCGTCGTGGATCACCTGATTACCGCCGGGAATAGATACATGATCCCGACTTTCTACTGCGCAGAACAAGACGTCGCATTTCAGGGCTTCCGTAATGCGTGAGATTGTCATGCCATCCAGATTAAATTCAGGAAGCACTTTGAATTTCAGCATTTCTACACGACCACGTGCGAAAGTATCGATCTTGATAGCTGAAGGGAAGCGTAAGAGACGGGAAATTTCCTGTGCAGCTGCAAGCTCCGGGTTAATGATCATAGTAACACCCAGACGCTTCTTGATGAAGCTGATCTCTTTGGCATAGATAGGATTGCGGACACGGGCAATCGTCTGGCAATGGCCGGTTTTCTGTGCAATCAGGCAGCAGAGGAGATTCATTTCATCAGAGCCGGTTACGGCAATCAGGATATCTGCATTCTCAATACCTGCTTCCACCAGCGTGTTGATACTTGCACCGTTTCCCACGATACCCATGGCATCAATGTCATTCTGAAGGGAAGTGATCACATTAGAAGAAATGTCTATAAGAGTAATGTCGGATTCTTCTTCCTGAAGCTGTTCTGCCAGGGTACGTCCAACTTTACCGCACCCAACAATAATTATCTGCATAATTCCTCCAATAAGGGGGCTGTCACATAATATCTATGTGAGACAGCCCCTTTTATATCATATTTTTGTTTGTAATTGCTCAATATTTTTGGCAATTACTTTTGTGGCTATTAAGCTAAGAATACTATAGCACCACCAGATATATTTGTAAAGCAAATATGAAATTTCTGTGATTTTTAAGATGGAGCGTATTACTGTTCATTCCGTTCTCAGTAACACGCTTCGCGATGCTAATCGCATAAATTCGCGCAGTATGTCGCAGGTTTTGGCTGCGTACTTTATTTATTGCTGTTGCATGATGCAGTGCAGGGATTATCAAATCCCGGGGTAAAAGCATAGAAGTTTTTGGCATCAAGTTCTTCCTGAATGGACTGAAGAGCTTCCCCAAATCTCTGGAAATGAACAACTTCTCTGGCACGCAGGAATTTGATGGGATCCGCAATCTCAGGTATATTTCGGACTACTCTGAGAATATTGTCATAAGTAGAACGGGCTTTTTGCTCTGCAGCAAGATCCTCGAACAGATCAGTGATCGGATCACCTTTACTCTGAAATTCACATGCATTAATGGTACGCCACCTGCTGCCTGTGGCCAGACTCCCACTGTGTGATCGATATAATACGGTCCAAATCCGGATTTCTCAATTTCCTCCATGGAAAGGTCCCGGGTAAGCTGATGTACAATAGTGGATACCATTTCCAGATGACTGAGTTCTTCTGTTCCTATGTCGTTGAGCAAAGCAGAAGTCGTCCGGTTCGGCATGGTAAAACGCTGGGAAAGATAACGCAGGGAAGCGCTGATTTCACCATCCGGGCCACCAGAGTGCAGTACCCTATAATAGTCCCGCAACCCTAGTGTTTATGCGGGCTTGCGGGATTTTCAATTCAGGAAATAATGATGTCAAAAGACATTTTTCCGGATCCCTTATCATATATAATCTGCTCCACAACACTTCTGATCAGATTTCCTTTTTCTTCATAACCTACGTCTGGATTCTTCAGGACATCCGCAACAGAACGGATCTCTTTCAGGATTTCTTCTGTGTCAGGCTGCTCTGCCTGTTCTTCCTGTAATAGCTGTGAAAGGGCAGCGGTCAATTCTAACCGATCTGATACCAGACGGTCCTTATTATTCTTATATTCCTCCAGAGTATCTACGCCTGCCTCATAAGCCTCTTTGATTCTGCTTTCTCTCATGGTGAGCTTACCAATCTCTCTATGTAACTGTTCAATCTGCAATGAATGATCAGTCTTTTTCTTTTTGCATACATATGTAAATTCTGCTCCATCTAAGATCTGATCAAAATAACTTATCACAGCTTCTTCAGCCTTTTTGACCGATAAGGCAACAGAAGTCTTATGAAATCCCTTTGCGTACTTCCAGCACTGGAAATAAGGACACTTATTATTACCGGTGTAAGAAAGTGTGGCCCCGCAGACAGAGCACTTCAAAAGACCGGATAGCCAGTGCTTACAGGCAGAGACATTCCGTGCCTTGACCGGACGTTTCCGGGAAGTGATCAGCTTCTGACGTTTTTCGTACCGTTCCCTGGAAAGACGTACCTCATGGCTTCCTTCAAATTCCACTCCGTTCCAGACAACAGTTCCGCAATAGAAGGGATTTCCAAGAATCCGGTCAACGCTGCGCCGCTCGAAGAGTTTTCCGCGTTTTGTCCGGTATCCGAGATCATTGCAACGCCTGGCAATAGCTGTCTCATCTAAGTTCTGATTATCATACAGGTCCATGATATAAGAGACAATGGCATATTCAGCCTCATTAATGACATAAGGCTTTCCATGTCCAACTGCAGTATAGCCAAGACAGGGAGATGTCTGATAGCCTTTTTGCAGGGCTTTTTCTTTCATGCCACGCAAAACCTCACCTGACAATCGAATGGAGTAGTATTCATCCATCCATTCTATGATACGCTCAATCAGGCTGCCGAAAGGTCCCTCAATCAGTGGTTCGGATACACTGATCACGTCTACATTGTCTTTTTTGAGCATACTCTTGTATACGATAGACTCTTCCTGGTTACGGGCGAAACGACTGAATTTCCATACCAGGATTACATCAATAGGATGAGATGGCTGCTTCGCCAGGGCAATCATCTTCTGAAACTCCGGACGCTTCTGCGCATGCCGGCCGGAAACACTCTCAGTAAAGATAAAGTCCCCGGAAACAATCATGTCATTCTTCTGAGCGTAATCCAGCAAAAGACGTTTCTGCGCATCAGGAGATAACTCTGTTTGGTCCTCTGTCGAGACGCGGATGTAAAGACATGCCACTTTACTGCTCATAAATATCACCTCGGTTTTATAAAATATGTAATTTTAAGTACAAAAATAACAGCCGAACAAACGTTCTGATTGTGTAACTGCTCCGAAGATGATACAATATCTTTGCCAAAAGAAAGGGATCTCTTCGGAGATTCTTGAGCCGTCCCTGCTACCAACAGGGGCGGTTTTTATTATAATAATTCAGAGATCACAATTGATAAATCGGGATATATACATACTGGAATTTCATCGTCGAAAGAATACAATCCGGTACCCGATTCATTTTCAAAATCGTAGACATTTACGATACCTTTCAGGGGGTTTATAATCCAATATTCTCTGACTCCGGCCATCCGGTATTTAAATAATTTTATTCCGTAATCTTTACTCTGGGTAGCAGGAGAAACAACCTCAATTACCCAGTCAGGTGCACCATGACAGCCTTTGTCATCTACTTTGTCCGGTGAGCAGACAACTGTTAAGTCTGGTTCGACATAGTTCTTGTTATCTTCATTCAGGAACACTGCAAATGGAGAGACATATGGTTTACAGGATCCGCCTTTACTTTTAATGTAATTGTGGATAGTAGCATACAGTTCACCGACGATTACCTGATGTCTGGTATTAGGTGGTGCCATCATATAGATCTGTCCATCAATCAGCTCTGCACGTTCACCATCCGGAAGAGCGTAGATGTCATCTATTGTATAAATCCGTTCTTTGGGTAATGGCATAATGAAAACTCCTTTCGTTAATCCATTGATGTAATCACATATACACAAACGTTCGACTTGTGTAACTGCTCCGAAGATGATACAATATCTTTGCTAAAGTGCTGGATCTCTTCGGAGATTCTGATTGTCGCCCTTGTGTTGGTAGCGCAAGGGCGGTTTTTGTATGAAATAATATACATAATTGACAACATTTAAAGAATAATATATAATATAAATAAGTTAACTCGTGACGGATAAGGCTGGGTTCCGAATGGGAGTAGGCTGTGAAGCTTAGAATTCCTTTGCCCCTGGGGTTAGCTTATTTTTTATGTTATCTAAAATATGTTTAGGATCTTTTTCAAGCTCAGTAGCTATAAATTCAATCGTTTGCAACGAGTAAGAATATTGAGGCTGAGCAAATTGCTTATGAATATAACAAAATTTCTCATTTTCTTTTATACCATAGTGTTTACAAAAATTAGTAAAATGAAAACTGGTAAATTTAACAATATTTCCGTTATACCAAAGTTCAATCTTGTTTTTGGCTAAACGGTCTCGAATTTTACTAATGCATGCTTTTGCTGTAAGATTATGCGTGTTGTTAGGATCCTTTAATTCTTTTATGATCTTAACAGACGTATCAGCTGAATTATCTATTTTTACAAAAGAAGTTGCTTTATCCTTATTTTTGGTTAGATAATGATAATGGTCGATTCTAATAGAAAATTTAGCATTGTTGTTTTCGAGTGCAAGCGCATCCACATTATTTTTCATATCTAATATTTTCCTGGCGATTTCCTCAGGATATTTAGCAACAATTTCTGATTCGTTTAAAGCTTTCATGCTTACTGATAATGATAAAAAATTTTGAGGTATTATTTTAGTCATATCAATCTGGTGAAATGCCATCATTTTTTCGTTGAAATTTAACACACATGCCTGAAATAGAGGAACATAAACCATTTCGTAATCTTCGGTAATAAAATGCGTACTAGTATTGCGTAATTCCACGATTTTTCCAGATTCAGGCGAAGAGGATCTTTGTTATTAGTAAATACTTTTTGAATACAATTTTCTAAACTTAGTGTGCGATTTGGGTTATCTTTATAATATATACTCTTTTCACCATAAACCTTAAGTATATGAGCTTTTAACATTAATTCCCAGGCGTTACAGATAAACATAGCAAAGCTTCAACTCGATAATGAATGGTTGGTTTGTTGTACAGTTCAATTGCCATAGTAAACGCCTCTTTTGATTTATCAAGTAATTGGTTGGACAAGTCTGTAGATTGCATAGCTACCTCCTTTTTTCAATTTTTTTCTTTAAAACGCCGAAGCGAATTAATTCGGAATACGTAATTCAATTAGTTTCTGATGATACCCCGTCATCCGAGATATCTGTTCAATAGTAAAATCCTTATATTCTTCCAATAGCGAATCTGGTAATAGCAGCTCCGTTCTTTAATCTGCTGATGAAATCATATGTATCACCGCAAATGGTTCGAAATAAATGACATAATTATCAACAACAGCGTATACACCGTATTTAGCATGGTAACACTGCATAGCCCTCACATACATGGACATGTACTGGTTCTAAAGGGTCATTTTCATTTACCCAGAAATATATGATATAAGAACCAATCTTAAAAACTCGAGGCATTATCCATACCTCCTTCAAATCCTCCTTCGCGGGCTAACTGCATAATAATGTGCGCAACAGATGCCAGATAATCCTGAAAATATTTAATTTCTTCATCAGAGAATCCATCAATATTTTCCCACTTATAATCAGGCAACCAACATGAAGCGGAATGGAATCCGCCGTAAATAGCTTTTCGATGCGAACTTCAACCTGCTCTTTACCATCCTTCTGAAGCGATTTAGAATGAACAATCTCTGTATTATCGTTTAGCGTCATAAATGGATAAAGCATAATAACATCTCCCTTCTATTACCATTTACTATCATCATTCATAATATCCAGATCATGCTGAACACCCTCAGGAGTCTGTTCTACATCCGTCCGGGCATGAGCTGCAAGAAGATCTTCTTCCATCTGCTGGGTGGAGAGAAGGTTCCTAGAGTAGGCGAGAACCTTTCTCTGGTTGTGAGGAGACAACTGATTGCATACTTCTATGATCTCCTTACACTGAGCAGAGACGGAAGAACTCTGAACAGATTCTGTTTTATTAGGAACTCTTTCCATAGGAACATCAAAACCCATAAGCCATGCTTCACTTACGTTCAATGCATTTCCTAGAATAAAAAGCTTTTTCTTGGTTAGGCTCTGTTTTTCCAGAACAGTATTGACTTATATCTGACTTATGCATTTTTACATTATACTTTTGACAATATGGAACAGTCAGATTAAGAATATCAACTTGCCGAAGTCCTCGCATATTCATTATTGTTTTTAAACGAATTGCAGTGTTTTCTTTCTTCATAATGTTCTCCTTTTCGTAATTGAAATATAACACATATTATACAAAAGTTCAATAATAAAAACCTAAAAGTTAAAAAAATTGAATTTTATGTTGGCAGAAAATGGACGACGTGATATTACACAGATAATTCAAAAGCTTGAACCGGAAAGGAGGTATCAAGTTGGCATTCGATTATAACAAGCTACGAGGAAGAATCGTGGAGATTTTTAACACTCAGTCGAACTTCGCAAGTGCAATGGGATGGTCGGAGAGCATATTGTCACTAAAGATGAATGGAATGTGTTCATGGAAGCAGATAGATATTTGTAAAGCAATACAGTTGTTGAAACTTACTATTGAGGACATTCCGATCGTATGTACTCGGGTAGGTCACTACTCTGTACTTACAGGATAAGAGCATATGAGAGGAGAGTCAACGAAAGTCGTTCGACAAACTGCTTAAATTTGTATAAACAGTAACTCATACATATCATTTCCCATACCATAAAGAAGAGGTGAGGAAGATGTCAGAATTAAAACTGGTAACAAGAAATATCCGTATTAATGGAATTCAGCATAAAGCCAGTGATATGTCAGAAGAAGAAATCAAATGCCTGCTCATCCAGAGACAGGATATAATTCTTCTGAATATGAATTACGAAAGAAAAGCCGCCGGTTAAGGCGGAGAAAGGAGGAACATATTAAGGTTGCGAATCATAGAATAGAAGACCTGGAAAGAAAAGGAGAATGATTATGGAACAGATCACAAACTATGTAAAACCGGAACTCATCGTAGTAGCTATTGCCTTATATTTCGTAGGAATGGCACTTAAACAGGCACAGGCAGTAAAGGATAAGTACATCCCGCTTATCCTTGGCGGAATCAGCATTGCAATCTGCGCGATCTATGTGTTTGCCACCTGCACCTGCGGTACCGGACAGGATATTGCAATGGCAATTTTTACAGCGATTACACAGGGAATACTGATTGCTGGTCTTTCTACATACGTGAACCAGATTGTAAAACAGGCAAATAAAGACGAATAAGGGATGAGAAACCATCCCTTTTCGCTCTATGAAAGGAGACGGACATGGAAATAAGAGGAATTGATGTATCTGCCTGGCAAGGGAAAATTGACTGGAAAACAGTTGCTGATTACGGCATGGGGTTCGCAATCCTGCGGATTACAGAAGCGGGAAACGTGATAGATAGCTACTTTGAGCAGAACTTCTCTGAATGCCGGAAATACAATATCCCGGTTGGGCATATAAGTATTCTTATGCCATGACAGTTGCGGAGATACAGAGCGAAGCCAGAAAAGTAGTGGAAGTTCTGAACGGGCGAAAACTGCAGTATCCGGTCTGGCTGGATCTGGAATGGAATAATCAGAGAAGCCTCGGAGCTGAACAGATCCATAAATTGGCAGAAGCATTCGAAAAGATTATCACGGCAGCGGGATATAAATTTGGTATTTATTGCAATGTGGATTGGTACCTGAATGTAATTTGCAGCCATCTGAAAAAAATACGATTTCTGGATTGCACGTTATCCGGCATCAGATAACGGTACTTTACAGGAACGACTCCGGCCGGACTTTGGTGTGGGCTGGCAGTATTCCAGTAAAGCAAAGATACCTGGCATCAGCGGAACTGTAGATAGAAATATATTTTACAAAGATTATAACGAAGCAAAAGATATAAAAAAGGAAAACACAGTCATGACAAAGAGTGAAGCTATCAACGTAGTTCTGGGAATTGCAGAAGAAGAGATCGGGTACCTGGAAAAGAAAAATAACAGTAAGCTTGACAGCAAGACTGGAAATGCCGGATCAGCAAACTATACAAAATATTGGAGAGATATAAAACCATCCTATCAGGGCAGCCCTGGTGCGCAGCGTTTATCTCCTGGTGTTTCATGAAAGCTTTTGGTCTGGATAATGCAAAGAAACTCTTAAAACACTGGCCGTATGTATACTGCCCAACCTTAGGCGTCTTATTTGTAAAAAATGCCAATCCAAAAGTTGGAGATATTGTTATATTTAAACACGGCGATACATTTACCCACACCGGCTTTGTAACAAAAGTAGCCGGAGACAGGTTCTGGACGATTGAGGGAAATACTTCCGGAGCATCCGGTATCGTGGCAAATGGTGGCGGGGTGTGCCAGAAGAGCTATTACAACAGTAATCTTCCGGGGACAAAATTTTGTACACCGGACTATTTAATTGTTTTATCTGCAGATAAAGATGAAACAGACAAGACAACAAACCCAGAAGGAGGCAGCTACATGTTTAACCCAGAGACAGTAAAAGCAGGAGACAAAAATACATCTGTGCTTCTCTTACAGGAAATATTAAGAGCCAGAGGCTTTAAAGGCAAAAACGGCAAAGCCCTGAAACTTACATGGACAGCAGATGTAAACACGATTTACGCTCTGAAAGCTTATCAGGAATCCAGAAAAGAAGTTTTGGAAGTGGATGGTATTTGCGGATCTGCTACTTGGAAAGACTTACTTGCGATTTAAAGTAAATATAAATAAAAAAAAGAGTATGGGTACAATGAGTACCCTTACCCATAAGATATTGTATCAGCTTCATTGCTTCTTATATATTATAGGGTATTACACTATGGGCCACCGTACTGGCTCATGATATACTGTGCAATTTTGGCATTGGGTTGTGTGATATTGATCGGATATTGAAGCCTTTTTTCATAATTCCACATAAATTATCTGCACGCTCCTTCCTTTTCCCATGGGAATGGCTGTTCCATCCATTTCCAGATGGATTCTCCGGTCTGATCTGTAATGTCAATAATCAGGGGACCATATGCTTCGGCGTATTCTTTTAATAGCTTTTTTCGTTCCTGCACAAGTTCGTGACAGTAAGTCAGAGCCTTTTCATCACAGGGATGTGTGTCAAGGTACAGAGTCATATCATTGACTGCGAAACTGACCTGATCGATACGGTTTAATAACTGTTTTTGGGAGCAATCTGTTTTCATCTTCGAATACCTCTCTTTCCACAAAATGGTTTGCATAACTGTGGGAAAATGGTTCCTGCATTTAATGCATACTGCAGTGGGAAATTCTCTGTAAACTTCTGGCAGGGAACATATGCCATTGCAGGTTCCAGATACTGAAGATGCGAAAACATTTCATGTTTTTTTTCTTTGACACCCGGTATAGTACAGCTACAGCCTGTCGTGTTTCTGACAGAGCATTCGGAACTGTTCATATTTCTATTTGAAGGCTGAGGCATATTCATACCGCAGGTACGGTTATAAGGGCGGTTGCCGGAACATCCCATCCGATAATTTTCCATATATAATTCCCTTCTCTGAAAACTGTTTACATTATATTTTATGTCATGCTCATAAAACCGTGCTCATACAAGTCGAAATTTCATTGCCATAGTGAAGATTCGTTACTGTGAACGGAGTGAACAGTAACGAAGATTCATATCGTCTGACAGACAGATTTCTTTTTGCTTTCGAATATGTTATTATATATAGGAAATATTTGCTGCCTGCTAAGTGTCAGCATCCAAAGAAAGTCGGGAGGTACATAAAGATGAAACTTACAATATTGGGAACCGGAAATGCAAAGGTGACGAAATGCTATAACACCTGTTTTGTGCTAAATAAAGATAAAGAATATTTTATGATAGACGGAGGTGGCGGAAATACAATTCTGAAGCAGCTGGAGGACGCAGGAATCAGCTGGAAAGAAATCAGCACTATATTTGTGACACATAAACACATCGATCATCTGCTTGGAATCATCTGGATGCTTCGTATGTATTGTCAGGGAATGGCAAGAGGACAGTTTGGCGGTGAAGTGACTATCTATGGACATGATGAAGTGATCAGCCTGCTGAAACAGATGGCAGAGATGCTTCTCACACCAAAGGAAACGAAATTTATCGGAGACAAAGTCCATCTGGAAGAAGTAAAGGACGGAGAAGATAGAACGATTCTGGGACACAGGGTGACATTTTTTGATATTCTGTCTACAAAGGCAAAACAGTTTGGGTTCTGCATGGAGTACGCAGAGGGAAAGAAGCTGACCTGTTGTGGAGATGAGCCATATAATGAATGTGAACAGAAATATGCCAAAAACAGCACATGGCTTCTTCATGAAGCATTCTGTCTGTTCTCTCAGGCAGATAAATTCAAACCATATGAGAAACATCATTCTACTGTAAAGGATGCCTGTGAGCTGGCACAGAAACTGGAAGCAGAGAATCTGATTCTGTATCATACAGAGGATAAAAATATTTCCAGACGAAAGGAGCTCTACACAGAAGAAGGCAGACAGTACTATAAAGGAAATCTCTGGATTCCTGATGATCTGGAAACCTACAAATTATAAAAAGACAAACCTCCGGAGTGTGTCTGAAAAAGGCTTTCTGCAAGATGTGCGTCACAATTTGTGGGATATTGTGCCCGGATGAGGCGCCGTAGCGGGCTACGGCAACTGAATTCGGGTGAAATATCCCGCAAAGTGGGGGCGTGCAGATTGCGGGAATGATTTTTCAGACACGCTCTAATGTTTCATCAACACTATTTTATACATGCAGATTTTTCTGCATCTCTTCTTTAAATTCTCTTCCTTTAAACAATATCACTGCTACAAGAAATAGGAAACATATTAACGCTCCAAACATACTTACTGTTGGATTTTTCACCACTTTGCATAAGAGTAAGATTCCCGGAAGAATCAATCCGTATCCGGCAGCCATAATTTCGTAAATAAGATACTCTCGCACAGGGCATTTCCGCACCTTAGCGATTACAAACATCGCTGTAAGTGTAGATACACTCATGATCGGCAGCACAAGATCTACAGACCAACTGTGCCAACCGGTCAGTGCATCCCATATAAAGCAGATAATAGTACCGATAAAAAGCTGCCACATCGCATTTTTCAGCAAGTTATAGCGTTTAAAAAAGCCAATCGATGAGGCAATCCACATTGTCACAACGCCTCCGGCTGTAAATAAGGTCCAGCGAATTCTAGGATGGAAATTACACTCCGTAACAAGCATTGCTGCAACAATTGAAATACACAGAAAGCTATAAATTTTATAGACTTTCATTTCCTGTTCGCTTGGCTCATCTGTCTTTGGAAATTCAGGTTTTACTTTTTCAGATGCAATTCCCTGTTCTTTTAACAAGCGATAAAAATTACGTTCAATGTTCACTGTGTCGTATCTGGATGTAAATGCAAATGATAATTTATCCTGAAAAGAACACAAACACAATTCAAACTTAGGAGTGTTTGTGTACACACCAAATCGTTCAATATAAGGCACATAACTCGCATGCATTTTAACCGCACTCATATTAGAGAAGATTGCTGTCGTGTTCTTCTCTGAATATTTTGCCCCAGCCTGAATACATAGATTTTTCAATTCCAAAGGTGCAAGCCTCAGAATCGGATGCAGTTCCAAAGCAAGCAACTCGCTGATATGTGCTGACATCTTTTCTTTTGTCAGTTCTGTCTCAAAAATTCTTTCGTATATTTCAGTATTGCCTCAAAACTTTGATCTTGTGTAGTAAAATTATATCCCGGCTCAATCCAATTAAAAAAATTCAGCATCGATAAAGACGGGAAAAAACTTTCTTAAGTTAACCGGAACCATTAACACGACCGGCTTTTTCTTTTGCATTTTAGACATTTCTTCATTTATTGCCATCATAAATAATGCTGTCAAAAAGACTGTCATAGATACTCCTAGTTCCCTGCTCCGCTTCAATACTGCCTGAACTGAAACAACAGATTCATGGACGTGCAGATGATTTCCATCTTTCTTTTTTCTCCGTATCTGGAAAGCATGTAGTTTCTTTTTTTCGGTCGTTTCTGATCTTTTGAATAATATTTCAAAAAACTATCAACTTCTTGATCTTGTACCGTCATATCTTCTGGTAACAATGAAACTGGTTCTAATCCATTTACTTTGTGAATAAGATAGAGATAATTTTTTACCAGTTCTTTTAAAAATTCTGTCGCTCCTGTGCCATCTGTCAATACATGGAATACTTCGAAGTTGATTCGTTTTTTATAATAGGTTACTTCAAAAAGCAGTGTCTTCTTATCCTTTATATAGAGTCTACTACAAGGCTCTTTGTACTCTTCCTTTACAATCGGTCGTAAATTACATGGCTCAAGATAATGCCAGAATAATCCTTGCGAAGCACCATTAAAAACGTAGGAAATATTTCTATTGTCTGATTCAATGCTTCCTGCAAAACGTCAGGATTTACTTCTTCTTTCAATTCGCAGTAAAAACGAAACACTCTCGTATCTTTTTTATTACTGGCAGCAGAATATAATTTTGCTGCATTATCTAGTTTTCTCCAACGTGCTTTTTTCTTACTCACAGTGTTTCCTCTTTCAGAAATTCATTGATATAGGTGAAACTTTCCTGTACATGAAGCTGCTTGATCCCCAACGCAAAATATCCATGTAATGCATCTTTGATCCGATGTATCTCCACATAATTTCCAGCCTCTTTTAAGCGCTTCCCATATGCTTCCCCTTCATCTCGAAGTGGATCAAATTCACATGTAAGAATCAATGTATCAGGTTGATTCGCTAAATCTTCTGCTATGTATGGTGCAAAATAAGGATTCTTCTTATCCTCTTTATTTCTCGCATAAAGATCAATATAATCCTGCATCTTCCCAGCTGTCAAAAGATAATCTGTTCCATTTTCCTTAACAGATGGAAATGGTGAATTTTCTGTATAATCATTATATGTAGCCGGATAGATCAGTATCTGTCTTTTTGGCATAAATTCTCCACAATCTCTAGCCATCAAAGATAATGCTGCACAAAGATTCCCTCCGGCACTATCTCCGATCAATGTAATATTTTCGGGTTTTATGTTGAGCATAAAAATCTCCGGAATATAATGTTTTCGCAACGGCATAACAATCTTCCAGACCTGCCGGGAAT
>ENA-OQCE01000470-OQCE01000470.1-human-gut-metagenome-genome-assembly--contig:-NODE-470-length-19341-cov-4.821536_pt1 | contig 19341 bp, 26 predicted proteins | sample MGYA00242495_ERZ504572 | MGnify/ENA primary metagenome ERZ504572 (study PRJEB26092, sample SAMD00036228) | human gut metagenome | host: Homo sapiens | study: EMG produced TPA metagenomics assembly of...
ACAATCCACCCAGCTTGAAATACCCGTACGTAACACCGGACCAAGCCGAGTCCGTTAAGCCGCGACATTTACGAAAAAGTACAGAACGGCGGAGCATTCAACGCATCTGCGATCGTGCCGAACGATCACTGGTCTGTCTTGGTGCGGCAATGCAGAAATATCTGGCCGGAAGAAGTGACCGCGAGGAACTGATAGATTCCATCCAGGCATACTGGATGAGCAGTAAGCCGGAGGATATGAAGGAGGAACAAAAATGAAATCAAGCAACAAGGGAAAAGATTTCTGTGTATTTGCGCTGCCGGGCCTGTTCTGCTTCCTGGCAGTCGTCATGGTACCGTTTATCTACGGTATTTACCTGACCTTAACCGACTGGAACGGTGTTTCCAGCGTGAAAAACTTTGTAGGACTTTCCAACTTCGCAGCCGTTATGCGCGACGCGCAGTTCTGGAAATCCCTGCTGTTAACCTTTAAATATGTCATTGCGGTTGTTGTTCTCGTCAATGTGATCGCCTTTTTACTGGCTTATATCCTGACCCGCGGCATCAAAGGTCAGAACTTCTTCCGCGCCGGATTTTTCACCCCGAACCTGATCGGCGGTATCGTACTTGGATACATCTGGCAGTTCGTATTCTCCCGTGTTTTCGTCAGCATCGGTGAGACCACAGGATGGAGCCTGTTTGAAATTTCCTGGCTTTCTACCCCGAACAAAGCATTTGCAGCGCTGGTGCTCGTTTCAGTATGGCAGCTGGCAGGCTATATGATCCTGATCTACGTCGCCGGCTTTATGGGACTTTCCGAGGACGTGCTCGAGGCGGCAAGCATCGACGGTGCATCCGGCTGGGTAAAAATGAAAAACATTATCCTTCCGCTGATGATGTCCTCCGTTACTATCTGCCTCTTCCTGACCCTGTCCCGTGCGTTCATGGTATACGATGTCAACCTGTCCTTAACCGGCGGTGCTCCGTACGGAACCACCGAGATGGCAGCCATGCACGTATATGAGAAAGCATTCACATCGAGACAGTTCGGTGTCGGCCAGGCAGAAGCCTTTATCCTGTTTATCATTGTAGCCTGCATCAGCGGTATTCAGGTATACACCACCAAGAAGAGGGAGGTTGAAGCATAATGAATCAGAAGAAAATTGGCGGAACAAAGAAAAAAGTAACTGACGCGCTGGCTATGCTCCTTATGATCATCGTTTTCTGTGCGTTCATGTTCCCGTTTGTCATGGTTATCATCAACTCCTTAAAACAGAAACGTGATATCATCAAGAGCCCGTTCTCCTGGCTGTTTACGATCAAAGGTCTTTCGTTTGACAACTTTGTAAAAGCATTCAATCAGATGAACTTCCTGAATGCCTTCAAGAACTCTCTGGTTGTAACCGTAACAGCAACCGTACTGGTTACGGTACTCGCAGCCATGCTGGCTTACTACATCGTGCGTAATGTCAACGTATTTTCCAATATCATCTTTGCACTGATGGTTGCATCCATGATCATTCCGTTCCAGGCAATCATGATCCCGCTTGTCAGTGTATACGGCGGAACCTTAAACATTCTGAACCACAGACTGACCCTGATCTTCATGCACACCGGATTTTCCATGGCGATGTCCGTGTTTATGTTCCACGGATTCATCCGCGGAAGTATCCCGCTGGCGCTGGAGGAGGCCGCTTACATCGACGGCTGTACCCACACCCAGACCTTCTTCCGCATCGTGTTCCCGCTGTTAAAGCCGATCATTTCCACCATGGTAATCATGAATGCGATGGCATTCTGGAATGACTTCCTGCTGCCGTCCCTGGTGCTGACCGACAAAAAGCTGCTGACTCTGCCGCTTTCCACCTACAGCTTCTACGGAACTTACTCCGCAGATTACGGAACCATCATGGCAGGTCTTCTGCTCTGCGTCATCCCGATCCTGATTCTGTACGTGGCACTGCAGAAACAGATCATCAACGGTGTCGTAGCCGGAGCAGTCAAATAAGTAAATCATAGAAATCAAGAACAAGCCGGGCAAAGGAGGGCGGAATTAAAAATGCTTTCTTTTTCCGGCTTTTCTTATCAGAGACAACAAGAAAGAGACAGAAAGGAAATCAAACACATGAAAAACAGATTACACGTAAAAGCGCCGGGCAACTGGGTGAATGACCCGAACGGCATGATTTATTATAAGGGACAGTATCATCTTTTTTATCAGCATTTTCCGTACGCGCCGCGCTGGGGCACCATGCACTGGGGCCATGCGGTGAGTCCGGATCTGATTCACTGGGAGCATGTCGCGTTGCCCTGTTCCCGAGTCTTTCCGAGGACCAGAACGGCTGCTTTTCCGGAAGCGCAGTAGAAGAGAACGGCGTGATGCATCTCTTTTACACGGGTGTTCACTATAATCAGGTAAATCCGAAGGATATTCATCAGTGCCTTGATCAGGATTTTACCTCGGCGCAGCTTCACCTTACTTCGAAGGACGGCATGCATTTTGATGTCTTCGGGGATAAGGAGGTTGTTATCCCGGCACTCACCGATCCGGAAATCGGCGACAATACGCACACGCGTGACCCGAAAGTCTGGAAGGGAAGCGACGCATGGTATATGGTGCTTGGAAGCACGACGAAGGATCACAAGGGCGAGGCATTATTCTATAAGAGTGAGGATCTTTCCCACTGGCATCTGGCCGGACAGGCGACGACGAAACAGAAGCTCGGCTGGATGTGGGAGTGCCCGGATCTCTTTAACGTAAACGGACGCAGCGTCTTTGTATTCTCCCCGATGGAACTGATCGAGGACACCGACGGCTATGCGGATCGGGCGATCTGTATGCTGCCTGAGTTTGATGAAAAAACCTGCACAATGAAATTTCCGGAGAACTGGCAGCTTCTGGACTGCGGCGGTGACCTCTATGCACCGCAGACCATGACGGATGCGGACGGAAACCGGATTTCCATCGCATGGCTTCGGATGCCGGAACCGGTAGATGGTATATGGCAAGGCATGTTCTGCCTGCCGCGTGTGGTGGATGTACAGAACGATCATATTTACTTCCGTGTTCTGCCTGCGATCCGCGACGGATTCTGCAAAAAGACGGATTCCCTCGTTTCGGCATGCGGAGAGTGTGCCATGATCCGCGCCGAATTAAAAGAGGGTGAAAGCCTGGAAATCGGCGGCTATAAGATCTGGCGGCAGAGCGGAAAAGTCTGCGCAGACCGCACGGATGTCTATCCATCCGGTGCAAAAGGATGGCTTCATGCCGAGACGCCGCAGTTAAAAGAGGGCGATCTTCTTGAGATTTTCGTGGATCCGAATATGATCGAAATTTATGCAAACAACGGCGAGTACGTATTAAGCCAGGCGGTTTACGGGCTTGGAGAGACATTCTCCTATAAAATGGAGAAAAAACCGGAAATTTATCTGTGGAATGAATGAATCAGCCCAAAAAGTTCTTGACGCATACGGGATTTTGTTCTAATCTAGTACGTAACAGCTTTCTAACGTTAAAGTGACGGGCTGAAAAACGAGATTTCGAAAGATATCCGAAAAGAACGCAAGGAGAGATTATTATGAAGAAAGTAGTAAAATTCGGCGGCAGCTCCTCGCGAGCGCAGAGCAGTTTAAGAAGGTCGGAGACATCATCCGCGCAGATGAGGGAAGAAGATACGTGGTACCTTCCGCTCCTGGAAAACGAAATTCTGCTGATACGAAAGTAACCGATATGCTGTATGACTGCTATCGCACTGCAGTTGCTGGAAGAGATTTTAAGAAGAAACTGCAGAACATCAAAGCGAGATATCAGGAGATCATCGACGGTCTGAACCTCAGCCTGGATCTTTCCCCGGAATTTGAAAAAATCGCAGAAAACTTTGCCGCAGCAGCCGGAGAGGACTACGCCGCATCCCGCGGAGAGTACCTGAACGGTATCGTGATGGCAAATTATCTGGGATATACGTATATTGATTCTGCAGAAGTGATCTGCTTCGACGAGAACGGAAACTTCCTTGCAGACAAGACTGACGAAGTGCTCTCCGAGCGTTTAAAAGATCTGGATAACGCAGTCGTTCCTGGATTCTACGGCGCAAAACCGGACGGAAGCGTAAAAACCTTCTCCCGCGGCGGATCCGATATCACTGGTTCCATCGTGGCAAAGGCCGTACACGCTGACATCTACGAGAACTGGACCGATGTTTCCGGTTTCCTGGTAACCGATCCGCGTATCGTCAAGGATCCGGAAGTCATTTCCACCATTACCTACCGTGAGCTGCGTGAGCTTTCCTACATGGGAGCTACCGTCCTTCATGAGGACTCCATCTTCCCACTCCGTCAGGAGGGAATCCCGATCCACGTGCTGAACACCAACGCACCGCAGGATCCGGGAACCATGATTGTGGAGAACACCTGCAGCAAACCGAAATTCACCATCACCGGTATCGCCGGAAAGAAAGGCTTTGCATCCATCACGGTTGAGAAGAGCATGATGAATACCGAGATCGGCTTTGGCAGAAAAGTGCTCGGTGTTTTTGAGGACAACAATCTTTCCTTTGAGCATATGCCGTCCGGCATCGATACCATGACGGTATTTGTTCATCAGAGTGAGTTTGCAGCAAAAGAACAGCAGGTTATCGCAGGACTGCATCGTGCCGTACAGCCGGATTCTATTGATCTTGAATCCGATCTGGCGCTGATCGCTGTTGTAGGCCGCGGCATGAGAAGAACGAGAGGCACAGCCGGAAGGATTTTCTCTGCACTGGCGCATGCACACGTCAACGTTAAGATGATCGATCAGGGTTCCAGCGAGCTCAACATCATCATTGGCGTTGAAAACCGCGACTTTGAAACAGCAATCAAAGCAATTTATGATATCTTTGTCGTAGCGCAGATCTAAAATGAATCTATAAAAATCTCTGTCAGGAGTCTGAACTTCCGACAGAGATTTTTTTATGGTTTTTATGCCGCCGTATCGCGGAATTCTTTTCGAATGGTGAATGTAAAAATACAGATTACCACACAACAGATGATCCAGGTCGTCGGTTCGCAGAAGCAGCCGGCGCGGTATCCGATCGACGGGACGAGAAACAGGGCGAAGAGTATAAATGCACATCAAAGAGATGATGTCCTGGGTGGAAAACCATCTGACGGAGCCGCTCACTTTAAAAGAAATCGCCGCAAGCGTTCACCTCTCTCCACGGGAATGTCAGCGGATTTTCAAAGCGTATCTGCACCGGACGCCGACGGAATATCTGCAGTGGAGACGGATTCTCGCAGCGGCAGACAATCTGCGGAACACAAACGAATTTTGCCCTTGTCGTTTTTGGGAACAGATGGTATAATCATTTCATAAATGCAAGACATTTGTGAAAAAATATCATAAAGGAACGAGGATGCAAGATGAAACGACGAGTATTACTGAAATTGAGCGGAGAAGCTCTTGCAGGAGAGAAACACACCGGTTTTGACGAGCCGACCGTCACAAAAGTGGCAAAACAGGTAAAAACTCTGGTAGACCAGGGGATTGAAGTCGGCATCGTAATCGGAGGAGGAAACTTCTGGAGAGGACGCAGTTCCGAAAATATCGACCGTACCAAAGCAGACCAGATCGGTATGCTGGCAACCGTTATGAACTGTATCTATGTATCAGAAATCTTCCGTTCCCAGGGAATGATGACCGCAGTTCTGACTCCATTTCCATGCGGAGAGTTCACAAAAGGATTTTCCAAAGACCGTGCAAACAAATATTTCCAGCACAACATGGTTGTATTCTTTGCCGGCGGTACAGGCCATCCATATTTCTCAACCGATACGGCAACCGTACTTCGCGCGATTGAGATCGAGGCAGACGAGATTCTGCTTGCAAAAGCAGTAGACGGTGTCTACGACAGCGATCCGAAAACAAACCCGGATGCAAAGAAATTTGACGAGATTTCCATTCAGGAAGTCATTGAAAAGGATCTGAAAGTGGTAGATATGACCGCATCCATCCTTTGCAAGGAAAACAAAATGCCGATGCTGGTATTTGGTTTAAATGAAGAGAACAGCATTGTAAATGCTGCAAACGGAAAAATTAACGGCACAAGAGTAACGGTATAATTAATAAAAATTCAGCAGTAAAACACTTGCTGTTTTACTGCGTAAGAAAATGATTCAGGTGTGAGCAGCTCTCCTTTTGCGAAGCAAAACTTTAAATGAGAGCTGCGAATGTCACAGTTCGCAGAACTGTGACCGTATAAGAGATAGCAGGAGGACAAATTTAATATGGCAAATCAGATCGACGAGAGAGTAAAACCGTTTGAGGTAAAAATGGGCAAATCCATTGCAAGCCTCGATTCCGAATTCGGAACCATCCGCGCAGGCCGTGCAAACCCGCACGTACTGGACCGCATTACTGTAGATTACTATGGAACACCGACTCCGCTGCAGCAGGTGGCAAACATCTCTGTTCCGGAAGCACGTATGATCCAGATCCAGCCGTGGGAAGCATCCCTGGTAAAAGAGATCGAGAAAGCGATCATGATGTCTGACCTTGGCATCAACCCGTCCGATGACGGAAGAGTCATCCGTCTGGTATTCCCGGAGCTTACCGAGGACCGTCGTAAAGAGCTGGTAAAAGAGGTAAAGAAAAAAGCAGAGGGCGCAAAGGTAGCCATCCGCAACATCCGCCGCGATGCCAATGATGCGTTCAAGAAACTTGCCAAAGAGGACGTTTCCGAGGACGAAATCAAAGAGCTCGAGGAGCAGACCCAGAAATTAACAGACAAATATATCAAAGAAGTAGATCAGATGGTGGACGTAAAATCCAAAGAAATTATGACCGTGTAATACAAAGAAAACGAGGGGCTGCCTGTCATTTGCAGGCAGCCTGTTATCGTTTACGGAGGAAAAAAGTATGGATAATGAATTAAAAGTGCCGAATCACATCGCCATCATCCTGGACGGAAACGGCAGATGGGCGAAAAAACGCAATATGCCGCGCGGCTACGGCCATATCGTCGGATGCGACAATCTGGAAAAAATGTGTGACGTGATCAAAGACATGGGTGTCAAATATCTGACCGTCTATGCGTTCTCAACCGAGAACTGGAAACGCTCCCGCGCCGAGGTGGAGGGCCTCTTAAAGCTGTTCCGCCAGTATCTGAAACGATGCATCAAAAAAGCACATAAAAATCAGATGCGCGTCAAAATCATCGGAGATCCGAGCGCATTCCCGCAGGATATTCAGGACAGCATTCATGAACTGGAGGAGTGCTCCAAAGATTACGATCACATGTACTTCCAGATCGCAATGAACTACGGTTCCCGCGATGAGATTCTGCGCGGCATGACCCGCATGATCGAGGATGTGAAAAACGGAACTCTCGCAGAGAATGCGTTTGATGAGAACGGAAAACTGACGGAGCAGTGTTTTGAGAGCTACCTCGACACCGCCGGAATCCCGGATCCAGATCTTCTGATCCGTACAAGCGGCGAGCAGCGCCTTTCCAACTACCTGATGTGGCAGCTGGCCTACACGGAATTTTACTTTACCGAGGTTCCGTGGCCGGATTTCCACGAAGAGGAATTGAGAAAAGCCATCGAACAATATAATAACAGAGACCGGCGTTACGGCGGCGTGAAGGAGGAATAAAAAAGATGTTTAAGACAAGACTGTTAAGCGGCATCGTGCTCGTCCTTGTGGCGCTGCTTACGATCTGCAGCGGCGGAACTGTGCTCTATATGACGGTTCTGTGCCTGTCGTTGATCGGCGCAGGAGAGCTGTTCCGCGTGATGAAGGTAAGAGAAGATAAATGGAATCTGTTGGAAATTACGGGCTATGCGGGCGTTGTGATTTTCTATCTGTCCCTGCTGCTTCATGACCCGATGTACCAGATGCTCGCGCTGATCCTGGATCTCGTGCTTCTGATGGCAGTATACGTATTTACTTATCCGAAATACAACGCCAATCAGGTGATGCCGGCGTTCTTTGCGATTGTCTATGTCGGCGTAATGCTTTCCTATGTATATCAGACCCGTATGCTGGACGGCGGAAAATTCCATGTATGGCTGATTTTCCTGTGCTCCTGGGGCTGCGATACGTGTGCATACTGTGTCGGCGTACTCTTTGGAAAACATAAAATGGCGCCGGTTTTAAGCCCGAAAAAATCCGTAGAAGGAGCTGTCGGCGGTGTCGTCGGAGCGATTCTGCTCGGCATCATCTATGCGGCTGCGACAAAGGGCGGCATGGTGGAATACGCCATCATCTGCGGTGTCGGCGCGCTGATCTCCATGGTCGGAGACCTTGCGGCATCCGCAATCAAACGAAATCAGGGCATCAAGGATTACGGAAAGCTGATTCCGGGCCACGGCGGTATTCTTGACCGCTTCGACAGCGTGATCTTTACCGCACCGATCATCTATTTCCTGTCGGTGCTTCTGATTCATTAAAAAAGCTTCCCCTACAGCATAAACGGGAAGCAGATGGGAGAAACTGGAATATGAAGAAAATAGCAATTCTTGGTTCAACCGGTTCGATCGGAACCCAGACCCTCGATGTCGTGCGTGCCAACGGCGATCTTGAGGTGGTCGGCATCAGCGCCGGAAGTAATATTACACTGCTCGAGCAGCAGATCCGGGAATTTCATCCGAAGTTTGCGGCAGTCGGCGATGAGGCGAAAGCGGCAGAACTCCGTGACAGAGTGAAGGATCTTCCTGTAAAAATCGGCAGCGGCATGGACGGCATGATCGAGCTTGCCACGATGCCGGAGAGCGAAATCCTTGTGACAGCGATCGTCGGCATGATCGGCATCCGCCCGACGGTTGCGGCGATGAAGGCAGGAAAAGACATTGCACTGGCAAACAAAGAGACACTGGTAACGGCGGGACACATTATTATGCCGCTGGCAGAGGAATGCGGTGTGCAGATCCTTCCGGTGGACAGTGAGCACTCGGCGATTTTTCAGTGTCTGCACGGGGAAAACAGAAAAGAAATTGAAAAACTTCTGATTACTGCATCCGGCGGTCCGTTCCGCGGAAAAACAAGAGCGGAGCTCGAAAACGTAACGGTAGAGCAGGCGCTCCGTCATCCGAACTGGTCGATGGGGCACAAGATCACGATTGATTCCGCGACACTCGTTAACAAAGGACTGGAAGTCATGGAAGCAAAATGCTGTTCGGTGTTGATCTCGACCACATCCAGGTTGTGGTACAGCCAAAGAGCATTATCCATTCCATGGTAGAATTTAAAGACGGCGCTGTCATGGCACAGCTTGGCACACCGGATATGAAACTGCCGATCCAGTACGCACTGTATTACCCGGAGCGCCGCTTCCTTGCAGGCGACCGCCTCGACTTTGCGGCGCTGACACAGATCACGTTTGAAAAACCGGATATGGATACCTTCCTCGGCCTTCCGATGGCAATGCAGGCGTCCCGGACGGGCGGCTCCATGCCGACGGTCTTCAATGCGGCAAATGAACGCGCCGTTGCACTGTTCCTCGCGAAGAAGATCCGTTTCCTCGAGATTTACGACGTGATCGCCGGTGCAATGGAAGCACACAAAACGATTGCCGATCCGACGCTGGAGCAGATTCTCGCGGCGGAGCAGGAGACGTATGAATGGATTGCGAACAGATATAAGATGGGAGAATAAGACAGCATGATTGTAAAAATCCTGATAGCCGTACTCATTTTCGGAATCACCGTCATTATCCATGAGCTGGGGCATTTTCTTTTGGCGAAAGCGAATGGTATTACCGTGACGGAATTTTCGATCGGCTTTGGCCCGACGGTGGTAAAGACAGAAAAAGGAGGAACGGTCTATTCCTTAAAACTTCTGCCTTTCGGCGGTGCGTGCCAGATGCTCGGCGAGGACGGTGAAGAGGAGGGGGAAGGAACCTTTAACAGCAAATCCGTGTGGGCAAGAATTTCCGTCGTTGCGGCGGGACCGGTGTTCAACATGATTCTGGCATTTTTCTGCGCAATCTTTGTGATCAGTTACGCGGGAAGTTCCCCGGCGCGCGTCACAGAAGTGGCAGACGGTTCGCCGGAGGCAGAGGCAGGCCTGGAAGCGGGAGATATCATCACTTCCTATGAAGGAAGACATATTTCCATCGGAAAAGAGCTGAACTCTGTGATGACGGTACGGGGTGTGCCGACGGATGAGATTACGCTGGAGGTTAAAAAGGCCGACGGGGAAAAGAAAACGATCACATATGAACCGACGGTGACAACGCGGTATATGATGGGCTTTAACTACGATGACTGTGACCGCGGCATGGAATTCACGTATGTGCAGCAGAATATGCCGCTTGCCGCTGCGGGTGTTGTCGCGGGCGACCTGCTCGTATCGATCAACGGAGCGCCGATCACCTGTGTGGCAGATTTTACTGCTTACCAGACAGAGCATCCTTTCGATGGAAGCGCTGTGACGCTGGAGTATGAGCACAGCGGAAAGACGAAAGAGATTACGGTGACACCGGTTGAAAATACGTATGCGAATGTACAGTTTTCGTATCAGCTCCGGGAGAAACAGTCCCCGATCGGCGTGCTGAAATACAGCGTGCTGGAGATCAAATACTGGGTGCGCACCGTCATTGACAGCGTCAGTATGCTGATCACCGGACAGTATTCTGTGAACGATCTTTCCGGCCCGGTCGGCGTGGTGGATGCGATCGGAACCGCCTATGATGATGTAAAATCGCAGGGCGTTCTGGTTACGGTGATGACGATGCTGAACATGGTGATTCTGCTGTCATCAAACCTTGGCGTCATGAACCTGCTGCCGCTCCCGGCACTCGACGGCGGACGGCTTGTCTTTCTGATCATAGAAGCCATCCGCAGAAAACCAATCCGGCGAGACCTGGAGGGTATGGTTCACTTCGCGGGCCTGGTGCTTCTGATGGCGTTGATGGTCTACGTCATGATCCACGACGTCCAGCGGATCCTGTAAATCGAAAAATGAAAAGCAACAAAGCCTCATATTCTGCATACCATAAAAGGAGTGCAGGATATGGGGCTTTTTTATGAAAAATTTGCGTATGCAGCAGGAAATGACTGACCGCGGGCGGCTGGAAATCCGGGTAAATACAAGAATCCAGGCGCGGCCTGTTTCCGGGGCGCGGGTGACGGTTTCGTATACGGGAGATCCGCAGAATGTGATCGAGGAGCTGATTACCGACGGGGACGGCAGAACGGAGACGCTGGATCTGGCGACGCCGCCGCTCGAGTACAGTCTGGAACCGAATGTGAATCAGCCGTATTCCGAATATACGGTGAAAGTGGAGGCGGAAGGGTATGAACTGGTTGAAGTGACGGGCTCCGAGCTTCTTTCAGGAGAACAGTCCGTCCAGCAGGTGGACCTCAAACTGGCAGAGGGCGCAGCGTTTGCGGATGTGACGATCCCGGACCATACGTTGTTCGGCGAATATCCGGCGAAAATTCCGGAAAGTGAGATCAAGCCGACGAGGGAGAGCGGTGAGATTGTGCTGTCCCGTGTCGTGATCCCGGAGTATATCATCGTCCACGACGGAGCGCCGACCGACAGCACGGCACGCGACTATTATGTGCGGTACCGCGACTACATCAAAAACGTGGCGTGCTCGGAAATCTATGCAACATGGCCGGATGCGGCGATCCGGGCGAATATCCTCGCAATCATGTCATTTACGCTGAACCGTGTCTATACAGAATGGTACCGCAACAAGGGATACGATTTTACGATCACTTCGTCGACGGCCTACGATCACAAATGGATTTACGGCAGGAATATTTTCGACAGCATTTCCCTTGTGGTCGATGAGATTTTTGCTGATTACCTGTCGCGCCCGAATGTGAAACAGCCGATTCTGACGCAGTACTGTGACGGAAACCGTGTGAGCTGCCCGAACTGGATGAGCCAGTGGGGGTCCAAAAACCTGGCGGACCAAGGGTATTCAACGATTCAGATTCTCCGCAATTATTATGGAGACAATATGTATATCAACACGGCGGAGGAGATTTCCGGCATCCCGTCCTCCTGGCCGGGGTATGACCTCACCATCGGCTCGTCCGGGAACAAGGTACTGCAGATGCAGGAGCAGCTGAACGTGATTGCGGAGGTGTATTCATCGATTCCGACGGTCTATGAAAATGGCTATTTCGATGAAGAGACGCAGGACGCCGTCGAAGCGTTCCAGCGGCTGTTCGGCCTGCCGGTTTCCGGCATTGTGGATTATCCGACATGGTACAAAATTCAGTCGATTTATGTGGCTGTGACGAGGATTGCGGAGCTGCAGTAGGTATACAAAAGTCTTTATAAGGGGCGTGTTTTCTGCGAAAAAACGCGGAAAATGCGCCCTTTCTGCGGCTTTTGAAACGGATCAGAAAAATTTTAAAACTGTCAAGAAAAAATACTTGACACCCTGCGCCTTTTCGTGTATGATAACCAAGGTGATCGCAATGGAAAAAATATTGGAACAGACATTACTGTATGATTTTTACGGCGAACTTCTGACTGAACATCAGCGTCAGGTATATGAGGACGTGGTGCTCAACGATTTTTCCCTGAGCGAGGTTGCGGCAGCGCGGGGCATTTCCCGCCAGGGAGTTCACGATCTGTCAGACGCTGCAACAAGACACTGGAAGAGTATGAAGAAAAGCTTCATCTGGTACAACGCTTTGTGCAGATCCGGGAGAATGTAAACGAGATCCGAAAGCTGACAGACCCATCCGGTGATACCCCGAAAGAAGATGTGATGCAGCGGATTGCAGCAATTGCATCGGATATATTAGAGGAGCTTTGAGCATGGCATTTGAAAGTTTAACCGAGAAACTCCAGAATGTTTTCAAAAATCTCAGAAGCAAGGGCCGCCTGACCGAGGCGGATGTAAAGACTGCGCTGAAGGAAGTAAAAATGGCACTTCTCGAGGCGGATGTCAGCTTCAAAGTAGTAAAACAGTTTATCAAATCCGTACAGGAGCAGGCAGTCGGACAGGACGTCATGAACGGACTGAATCCGGGTCAGATGGTCATTAAAATCGTAAATGACGAGCTGGTCAAGCTGATGGGTTCCGAGACAACGGAAATCGCACTGCGCCCGGCGAGTGAAGTTACCATTATTATGATGGCAGGTCTTCAGGGAGCCGGTAAAACAACCACAACCGCAAAAATTGCAGGAAAGTTAAAAGCCAAGGGAAGAAAACCTCTCCTTGCCGCCTGTGACGTCTATCGCCCGGCAGCGATCAAACAGCTGCAGGTCAACGGAGAAAAGCAGGGTGTGGAAGTGTTCGCTATGGGAGATAAAAACCGTCCGGTGGATATCGCAAAGGCAGCGCTGGTGCATGCAAAGACAAACGGCTTTAACGTATTGATTCTGGATACGGCAGGCCGTCTGCACATCGACGAAGAGATGATGCAGGAATTACAGGATATCAAAGCGGCTGTTCCTGTGGATCAGGCCCTTTTGGTAGTAGATGCTATGACCGGACAGGACGCAGTCAATGTGGCCGAGATGTTCAGCAATAAAGTCGGCATCGACGGTGTAGTACTTACAAAATTAGATGGTGACACCAGAGGCGGTGCGGCACTTTCAATCCGTGCAGTTTCCGGCAAACCAATTCTCTATGTCGGCATGGGCGAAAAGCTTTCGGATCTGGAGCAGTTTTATCCGGACCGTATGGCGTCCCGTATCCTCGGCATGGGCGATGTGATGAGCCTGATTGAAAAAGCGCAGGCAAACATCGACGAAGAAAAAGCAAAAGCCATGGAACAGAAGATGAAGAAGGCGCAGTTCGACTTCAACGATTATCTGGATTCCATGGAGCAGATGCGCAATATGGGCGGCATCTCCAGCATCCTGAATATGCTTCCGGGCGTCGGCGCGAAAATGAAGGGCCAGGATCTTGAGAGCATGGTGGATGAAAAAGACATGGCAAGAAAGGAAGCTATTGTACTTTCTATGACGCCAAAGGAAAGAGAAAACCCGGATCTCATCAATCCGTCGAGAAAGCAGAGAATTGCAAAAGGCGCCGGTGTTGACATCGCGGAGGTAAACCGTTTCATCAAACAGTTTGAACAGTCAAGAAAAATGATGAAACAGATGACCGGAATGGTCGGTAAGGGTGGTAAAAGAGGAGGATTCAAACTTCCCTTTTAGCATAAAAGAAAAAATATAAATAAATACATGAATTTACAATGGAGGTAAAGAAAAATGGCAGTAAAAATGAGATTAAGAAGAATGGGACAGAAGAAAGCTCCTTTTTATAGAATCGTTGTAGCAGATTCCAGATCCCCAAGAGACGGACGTTTCATCGAGGAGATCGGAACTTACGATCCGAACCGCGAGCCGAGCGCAATCAGCTTCAACGAGGAGGCTGCTAAAAAATGGCTGGCTAACGGCGCACAGCCGACCGAAATCGTTGCCAAACTCTTAAAACAGGCTGGTATCGAGAAATAATTCATACGGGGGTATCTTGTAATGAAAGAACTTATCGAAGTAATTGCAAAATCTCTGGTTGATCATCCATCTGAGGTAGTTGTGACAGAAACCGTCAGCGGTGATGACCTTCTGCTGGAACTCAAAGTAGATCCGTCAGATATGGGAAAAGTCATCGGACGTCAGGGACGCATTGCGAAAGCAATCCGTACGGTTGTAAAAGCAGCTTCCTCAAAGAGCGACAGAAAAGTTGTCGTAGAAATTTACAGTAAGTAAAAGATAGGAAAAGGAACCGACAGTTGTTGCCGGTTCCTTTCTTTACGCGGGCAACGAGACAAAGTCCGTGCTTGCACGGGACCTTGGCGACTGCCGCGATAACTTGAGAAACTCGCAAAGCGTGTTTCTCAAGTCGCAATACACAGTAGAACTGGTTGGAAAGGGTTTTTGAATGGAAGAATATTTGCAGATTGGCGTAATTACCACAACCCACGGCGTACGCGGTGAGGTAAAGGTATACCCGACGACAGATCCGGAGCGTTTTCTTTCTCTGGACCGCGTTTTTCTCGATACAGGAAAGAAAAAAAGAACTCCATGTAACTGGCGTGCGTTTTTTCAAACAGCTTGCCATTGTAAAATTCAAAGGAATTGACAACATCAACGATATCGAACGGTATAAAGGCTGCAGCCTCTATGTGACGAGAGAGGATGCCATTCCGCTGGAAGAGGACGAATACTATATCGCAGACCTGCAGGGAATGCAGATGTACACCGAGGACGGCGAACTGTTCGGCACGCTCCGCGATGTGATGGAGACCGGTGCGAACGACGTCTATATTGTAGATTCGAAAGAGCACGGAGAGGTTCTGATTCCGGCGATCCATGACTGCATTCTGGATGTGGACCTGGATGAACAGAAGATGACGATTCACCTTCTTCCGGGCCTGATTGACTGATAAAGAGAGTAAAGAACGATGAAATATCATATTCTGACGCTGTTTCCGGAGATGATCGAGCAGGGGCTGCACACCAGCATCCTCGGAAGAGCCATCAACAACGGCTATATTTCCCTCGAGACGACGAATATCCGGGATTTTTCAGCAAATAAATTCAACCGCGTGGACGATTACCCGTACGGCGGCGGTGCGGGCATGGTCATGGAGCGGAGCCGGTGTTCCGCGCCTACCAGTCGGTAGCCGAAAAGATCGGGAAAAAGCCGCGCACGGTCTATCTGACACCGCAGGGAAAAGTACTGAACCAGACGATGGTGGAAGAGCTGGCGCTTGAGGACGATCTTGTGCTGCTCTGTGGCCACTATGAGGGCATCGATGACCGCGTACTGCAGGAAGTGGTAACGGACTATATCTCGATCGGGGATTATGTTTTAACAGGCGGAGAACTCGGTGCAATGGTGCTGGTGGATGCGGTATCGCGGTTTGTGCCGGGTGTCTTAAGCAACGAGGAATCTTCGCAGTTTGAGTCGCTGCAGGACAATCTGCTTGAGTATCCGCATTACACAAGACCGGAGACATGGCACGAGAAAAAAGTTCCGGAGGTGCTTCTTTCCGGTGACCACAAAAAGATCGAAGCGTGGCGTCATGAGGCATCCCTGGTGCGGACAGCCGAGCGGCGGCCGGACCTTCTGGAAAATGCATTCCAGATTTCCTGCGCATGCAATGAAAAAGAGGAATCGTCTGCCTGGGCGCACGATCTTTTGGCAGGCATGACACGCTATGGTGTAAGCTTGATCTCGGACGAAAGAAGATCCGGAAACAGAAAAATCTGTTTGATGACCATGATCTGCTGATTCTGCAGCTTCCGGGAACGCTTGAGGAGGGTATGAAAGCAAAGAGCGAGTATATCCGCAGCTTTGCCGGAAAAGAAACACCGCTGGTGTTTTTGTGCCCGGACGGATTCTCAGAAGAGGAAGAAAAACTCGAAGAGCAGCTGGAAAAAAACGGTTTCCGTCTGGTCGCACGGCTTACCGGCATACCGTCCGCGGACGGCCTGCAGCGGTTTTCTTTCGCGCTTCGCAGTCTGCTGTACAGCGGCGAATGGAAAGTGAAAAAAATACTTGCATCTGCGGATGCATTATAGTATAATATATCTTGTTGTGAGTAAAGAGATGGTCCGCTGTTGCAAAAAGGCATTAAGAACATCCAGGGTAAAAAAAGGAGATAAAGAAATGAACGACATTATTAAGAAAATCGAAGATGCACAGTTAAAAGCAGAAGCACCGGAGTTCCGCGTTGGTGATACCGTTAAAGTTTACGGTAAAATCAAAGAGGGTAACCGCGAGCGTATCCAGGTATTCGAAGGCGTTGTCCTGAAAAGACAGGGCGGCGGAAGCAAAGAGACCTTCACTGTTCGTAAGAGCTCTAACGGCGTAGGCGTTGAGAAAACATGGCCGGTACACTCTCCGAACGTTGAAAAAGTAGAAGTTATCAGACGTGGTAAAGTAAGACGTGCGAAACTGAACTACTTAAGAGACCGTGTTGGTAAAGCAGCGAAAGTGAAAGAGCTGGTAAAATAATAAGTCGTTAAAAGGATGGCCGGAGGAACATGAGCAATTGTGTTTCTCCGGTTTTGTCTTACGGAGAATTACACTATGGGTATGAATACCAGATATGTAAAAGAATATTTCTACAAGAAAAAGATCCGTTCCATGTTTGTATGGAATCTGGAAATCATCGCAGTGATTCTTCTTGCGGCGGCATTTTCCTGGTTTTTCTGCAGAAGTGTCGTGGTGCAGGAGGGCTCGATGGAGCCGACTCTCGTGCCGGGGGAGCGTGTGCTGATGGACTCCGCCTGGTACCGCTTAAGTTCTCCGAAACGCGGGGATATCATCGCGTTCCGGACGAGTGAGGACAAGAAGGCGAGCATCCACATCAAGCGTGTGATTGCGTTGCCGGGCGAGACGGTACAGATCAAAGACGGACAGATCCTCATCAACGGGGAAGTCTATAATGAAAAAGATGAATTTCCGGCCATCACAAACGCGGGACTTGCCTCCGAGCGATCACGGTCGGGAAGGGACAGTACTTTGTGCTCGGCGACAACCGGAACAACAGCGAGGACAGCCGCCACAACGGCATGGGACTCGTGGATTCGGACCGCATTGTCGGAAAGCTCTGGTTTACGATTTCGCCGTGGAAGAAAATCGGTTTCGTGTAAACGCAGCATAGAAGGAGAAGAAACATGAATTATCAGTGGTACCCGGGTCATATGACGAAGGCCCGCAGACAGATGCAGGAAGACTTAAAGCTCATCGACCTGATGATTGAGCTGGTCGATGCGAGAGTTCCTGCAGCGAGCCGCAACCCGGATATAGATGAACTTGGAAAGAACAAAGCACGGCTGATCCTGCTGAACAAATCGGACCTTGCCGATGAGCGCGGAAACGATGCTGGATGGAATATTTCAAGGGAAAGGGATATTCTGTTGTGAAGGTCAATTCCCGTTCCGGAGCCGGCATGAAAGCGATTAACAGCGCCGTACAGGAGGCCTGCAAAGAGAAAATCGAGCGCGACCGCAAACGCGGCATCCTGAACCGTCCGGTCCGCGCGATGGTTGTCGGTATTCCGAACGTCGGAAAATCGACATTTATCAATGCGTATGCGGGCAGAGCCTGTGCGAAAACCGGAAACAAACCGGGCGTCACGAAGGGAAAACAATGGATCCGTCTGAGCAAACAGCTGGAGCTTCTGGACACACCTGGTATCCTGTGGCCGAAGTTTGAGGACCAGCAGGTGGGACTGCATCTTGCGATGATCGGTTCCATCAACGATGAGATCCTGAACGTGGAGGAGCTGGCGCTGTCCGTCATCGATTATCTGACGGCAGAGTATCCGGGAACGCTGGAGAAACGCTTTGGCTTTGAAGGCATGACGGATCGTGTGGAAATCCTGGGTGAGATTGCGCGTGTGCGCGGCTGCCTGAAAAAGGGAAATGAGCTCGATTACGAAAAAGCAGCACGGCTTCTGATGGATGATTTCCGGAGCGGAAAGCTCGGCAGAATCACGCTGGAAAAACCGGAATAAATGGATTTATCAAAATAAAAAATGCGGAGAACAACGATGACAGAGAAAAAACAATCGATATCCGCCATACGGGAAATTTTTGCGGCAGCTTCGGAGACGGAGCTGCCCGCCCTTTATCTGGAATATGAAGAGGATTCCCGTGCCGGCGTACAAAATCTGATTCAAAAATACCAGAAACAGGAAGAGGCCTTAAAAAAAGAGCGCGAGCGCACGGAACAGATGAAGATCTACGAGCACAAATATGAGGATCTTGGCTGGATCTGCGGCATCGACGAGGTCGGAAGAGGCCCTCTGGCGGGCCCTGTGGTCGCAGGTGCGGTCATTCTGCCGCGCGACAGTAAAATCCTGTATCTGAACGATTCCAAGCAGCTGACGGCCAAAAAACGCGACGAGCTGTACGATGTGATCATGCGCGAGGCAGTGGCCGTCGGCATCGGCTATGCCTCCCCGGCGCGGATCGACGAGATCAATATTTTACAGGCAACGTACGAGGCGATGCGGGAGGCGATCAGCAAGCTTTCCGTGAAGCCGGATGTGCTCTTAAACGATGCGGTGAAAATCCCGCAGGTGGACATCCGCCAGGTGCCGATCATCAAGGGAGATGCCAAGAGTGTTTCGATTGCGGCGGCAAGTATTGTTGCGAAGGTGACAAGGGACCGCCTGATGGAAGAGTACGACAAGGTGCTTCCGGGCTACGGTTTTGCATCGAACAAGGGCTACGGTTCGGCAGAGCATATCGCTGCTTTAAAAGAAATCGGCCCGTCACCGATCCACCGGCAGTCGTTTATCGGCCATTTCGTGTAAAGGCACCGCATCAAAAAAAGGAGAGGGTATCGCATTTGAATCAGCGGGAAGTAGGAACGAGACAGGAGAGCCGTGCGGCAGAATATCTGGAAAGCCTGGGATATCACATCCTGGTGCGGAATTTCCG
>ENA-OQCE01000472-OQCE01000472.1-human-gut-metagenome-genome-assembly--contig:-NODE-472-length-19331-cov-3.115445_pt1 | contig 19331 bp, 31 predicted proteins | sample MGYA00242495_ERZ504572 | MGnify/ENA primary metagenome ERZ504572 (study PRJEB26092, sample SAMD00036228) | human gut metagenome | host: Homo sapiens | study: EMG produced TPA metagenomics assembly of...
CTCACTGTGGATGCATTTTTTTATTACGTTACCTTTGACATTCAAGGAATTTGCTATATAATCAAATGTGGACATAGGCCATCTTCCTTTCATTTAGGTTTGGCGATTTAATTGTAAGAGTGGATGCGTCTATGTCCACTTTTTATGCAAAAATGGGGTGAGGAAAGAATATTTCCTCACCCCAACATTTATTATAGAACCTTTTTTCGAATAGACGGAGGAACAAGGAAAGCCCGCTTCTGATCCGGTTTTCTTGGCCCTTTGGATGCTCCTATGGCAGGGAAGAAAAGGGAATCTGAGGCCATCCAAATAAAGGAAAAAGGAATGGACGCTTTTTTGCTTGCTCCATGGCCCTTGACATAACGGCTCTGGCACGGTGCTCCAGCATGGGACGTCCTAAAAACGCTAACGGGAAAAACGGCTTTCCATAGGCTCTTTTACCTATGGAAAGCCGTTTTTTTCTTTGGCTGACTTTCTTTATGCGTGCTTTTCTTTTTCACCTTCTGCTGGCGGCAGGTAGACATCGGGCTGGGTGAAGCCCCGTCCAAAGACATCGTTTGCGTCTTGGACGAGGACAAAGGCAGCAGGGTCGACGCGCTCGATGAGTTTCAGCAGGTGTCCCAACTGGCGAATCTTTACGACGACAAGAAGGATTTCCTTGTCTTTTCCCGTATAGCCGCCGGCCCCTTTGAGAATGGTAATGCCTCGGTTCACTTCACTGATGACCAGCTTGCGGATCGTATCAGGCTGCTGGGTGATGATGAGCACACTTTTTTTGTAGTCAAAGCCCACCATGGCGACGTTTGTGGCCTTAAAGCAGAGGAAGAACAGGACGAGGCTGTAGAGGACCGGTTCAAGGCCGACAAAGTAGAGGGCGCAAGTAACGACAATGGCATTGAAGATAAAGTTGGTTGTACTGATTCCAATGTTGTAGAATTTCTTGGCAATGAACCTAGGATATCGACGCCGCCCGTCGATCCATCCACACGGTAGACCAAAGCCGCACCAATGCCTTCAAGGCTCCGCCAGCAATACAGGTAAGAAGGGGATCTGTGACATAGGTTGTGTGGGAGAGGAAGGCCGTCCCATCAAGGAAGATGGAAAAGAGCGCGGTTCCAATGAGGCTATCCACGAGGAATTTGCGGCTCATGAATTTATAGGCCATGTAAAAGAGCGGCACGTTGAGCAGAAAGCTTGTGACGCCCATGGGAAAGCCTGCAATATAGTAAATCAGCATGGCAAGACCTGCAATCCCTCCGGAAAGGAAATGGTGCTGGACGAGGAAAACGTTGATGGCAAGGGCCATGATGAAACAGCCCAGGGCAAAATGGAGATACTTGATGATGTGTTTTTTCATGGAGGTCACCTTCTTTGTTTGATCAGGAACGGGCACAGGAAAGGATGGATGCATCTTAAGTCCGTGCTTATCCCATTCATTCAGTTTTGCTTTTTCGTTGCTTGTCCTATTCTATCATGTTTTCATGTACTTTGACAGATGGACATTTTGAACAAGAACGTTTTTTGAAAATATTCTTGCGAATGTTCACAATTTACTTGTTTTTATTGGCGTTTCACGGTACAATGAATACAAAATACAAAGAGGTGGAAAGTGAACATGAAGGAATTCGCCCCTGGCAAGATCAACCTGGCCCTGCGCGTTGGAAAGCGCCGTGCCGATGGGTTTCATGATGTCGATATGGTCATGCAGAGTATCTCCCTTGCGGACACGATTACGCTGGAAGAAGCTCCTACCCTTACCTTGACCATAGATAGCTCAGCCTTGCCTTGTGATGAACGCAATCTGGCTTACCAAGCAGCCCTTGTTTTTGAAAAATGGACAAAAATAAAGCCGGCGGTTCACATCCACATCCAAAAACGCATTTATCTTGCTGCCGGTCTTGCTGGCGGCAGTGCAGATGCAGCAGGGGTCCTGCGCATCCTCAACCGGTACTATGGAAAGCCCCTTTCAAGGGGGCAATTGGAAGAAGCGGCTGCTGAAATTGGCAGTGACGTTCCTTTCTGTATTGCCGGTGGGACGCAGCGCGCCCTTGGAAGAGGGGAATTGATGAGACCGCTGCCTCCGTCACCTACGCTCTGGATGGTCCTTGCCAAACCAGCGGCCCTAGGGTTTCGACGGCAGAGGTCTATCGCGCCTTGGACGGCGTAAAGGACCGGAAAGAAACGGATACCGATGCCTGTGTGGCCGCACTCGAGCACCACGACACGAAGGCCCTTCTTTCTGCGCTCAATAATGACCTGGAAGCGGTTACCTTGGAAAAGGTTCCCTTTCTGGTTGCCTTGAAAGAGGCGATGCTTCGTCTAGGTGCGGAAAAGGCCATGATGAGCGGCAGCGGCCCTACCGTCTTTGGTCTTGTAAAAGATGAAGAAACGGCATGCCGACTGAAGGAAAAGCTCCGGGAAACTTTTTCCCAGGACCTGCTTCTGGATGTGGCTTGTACGGAGGAGGAGTATTATGGTTAAACATTTGAGGCAGATTCCCCTGGATACTTATAAACCGCTTCGGGAAGTGGTCATTGAAAATATCAGGGATGTCATCTTGAGCGGGGATTTTCCCGCCGGGATGCGTCTGACGGAACTGCAGCTTGCTGACGAAATGGGGGTCAGCCGGACCCCAATCCGGGAAGCCATCCGCAACTTGGAACAGGAAGGCCTTGTGGTCATGATTCCGCGGCGCGGTGCTTACGTTGCCGACGTATCAATCCATGACATCAATGAAGTCTATGAGATTCGTACGGCCCTTGAAACCTTGGCGGCAGGGCTTGCGGCAGAGCGCATCGAGGATTCTGAAATCGAGGAAATGGATAAATATCTCATTGCCACAAGGACGTATGTGAGCCGTCTTGACTATGCAAAAATCGTTGAAATGGATACGGCTTTCCATGATGTCATCTATAAGGCCAGCCGCAATAAACGCTGCATGAACATCATCAGCACCCTTCGGCAGCAGATCACAAGCATCCGTGAACGGAGCATGCCTTACCCGGGCCGTCTTGACGAAATGCTTTTGGAACATCGAGCCATTGTGGATGCCATTGCCCAGCGGGACGTGGAAAAAGCCCAGATGGCCGTCAAGACCCATATGGAAAATGCGGAACGAACCTTGCTCCGCGTCATTGAAGAACAGCACCTGGTACCAACCAAGAAACACGAACCATAAAAAGACATAAGCGCAAGTCATGCATCAGAAAGTAGAGGGGATCTTATGGCTAGAGTAAAACGTTTGGAAAGGATCGTGGCCCTGACCAAGGAACTGACGGATAAGCCTTTCCAGCTGTTTCCATTTTCCTATTTCTGCGACAAATTCACTGTCGCCAAATCCACGCTGAGTGAGGATGTGCAGACTGTTCGCAACGGTCTTGCTGCCTATGACCTTGGCATCATTGAGACGGTGGCCGGCGCCAGCGGCGGCGTCCGTTTCATTCCTTACCACACGGCCAAATCGGACAATCAGTTCTTGGGTGAGCTTTGTGAACGCCTCAATTCACCGGACCGCGTCCTGCCGGGCGGCATGATCTATATGAATGACCTCATCCTCAATCCCCAGATTGTATCGCGTCTGGGAGAAATCATCATGCAGCGCAGCATCGAACTGAAACCCCAGTACATCATGACCGTTGAAACAAAAGGCATTCCCTTGGGCCTGTCTGCTGCCAAGCGTTCAATATTCCCATGGTCATGGCCCGCAAGGAAGCGCGTATTACGGAAGGCCCGGCCGTGAGCATCAGCTATCTGTCTGGTTCCACTAAGAAGATCCAGTCCATGTCGCTTCCTAAAAAAGCCCTGCCCATGGGGCCCGCGTCCTTGTCATCGATGACTTCATGCGTGCCGGCGGTACAGCCAACGGCTTGTGCGAACTTGCCGAAGAAGTGGGCGCGGAAGTCGTCGGCGTCTATCTTTTCATTGCTGCCAAGGAACCTGCCAAGAAACTTGTTCGTGAATATGCATCCCTGCTGACGCTTCGGGGTGTCGATGAAACCAGTAAAGCGGTTGACATCGTTCCCGAAATGTTATAAGAATCCATCCCCATTATCCCATTCAAGATTTTCTTTTAAGGAGGAAAACCAAACATGAACGAAGCAAGTGTAACACTCAACGCCATTGAAGAAGCTAGAGCCGTCTGAAAGGTCTGGTCCATGAGACGCCCCTTGACATGTCCACACGATTACCACTTTGGCAGACAGGGAAACCTACCTGAAACTTGAAAATCTCCAGCGCACAGGTTCCTTCAAGATCCGCGGTGCTTCTAACTGCATCATGACTTTGAGCCCGGAACAAAAAGAGCGCGGAATCATTGCAGCCTCTGCCGGCAACCATGCCCAGGGCGTTGCCCTCGGCGGGACCATGAACGCTATCCGTTCCACGGTCGTCATGCCGGAAGCCGCCCCCCTTGCCAAGGTGCAGGCAACCAAGGCTATGGTGCCAATGTTGTCCTCCACGGCAAGACTTTCGACGAATCCTTGGCCAAGGCCATGGAAATCCAAAAGGAAACCGGCGCTTATTTCGTTCATCCCTATGATGATCCCATGGTCATTGCCGGTCAAGGGACGGTAGGGCTTGAAATCCTTGAACAGTGCCCTGATATTGAAAACATTGTTGTTCCTGCTGGCGGCGGCGGACTGCTTTCCGGGATTGCCACGGCCGTCAAGAACAAGGCGCCCCATGTCAAGGTCTATGGCGTGCAGAGTGAAAAGGCCCCGGCCATTTATCTTGGTAAGAAGCAGAACAAATGGGTCAGTCATCCGTCGGGCAAGACCATTGCCGATGGCTGTGCTGTTGGGATGCCGGGAAAACTGACTTTTTCCTTGATCCAAAAGTATGTCGATGATATGCTTCTGGTTAAGGAAGAAGATATTGCAGCTGCCATGCTGCTTGTCCTCGAACGGGGCAAACTGGTCATGGAAGGCGCCGGTGCCATGCCGGTTGCGGCTGCCCTGCAGCATCTTATCCCTACACCGGGCAAGACGGCCCTTGTCATCAGCGGCGGCAACATTGATGTCAACACCGTTTCCCGGATTATCGAAACGGGGCTCATGCGGACGGGACGCCGCGTGAAATTAGAAACGAGAATGGCTGACCGGCCGGGCGAACTTGTAAAATTCATCAAACACCTTGAAAAAATGCAGGCTAACATCCTGTCCATCACCCACGAACGGGTGGATCGCAGCCTGCTTCTTGGTGAAACCCTCGTTTCCGTCGAACTGGAAACCAAGAACGCAGCTCATGTCAATGAGATTGAAGAAGAGCTACGCCAAGCAGGATATACTATCGAGGTCCGCTAACAGATTTTATGCGGGCCTATCCATGAGGAGGCTATCGAACCATGTCAGAATTTGCTGCCATAATTCTTGCGGCAGGAAAGGGAACGCGGATGAAATCCAAACTCCCTAAGGTCCTACATAAATTATCGGGAAAACCCATGCTGGAACACGTCCTTGACGCAGCAGGGGAGGCCGGTGTCGATGATGAGATCGTCATTGTCGGGTTTGGCTCGGAAAAGGTCACGGAGTTCCTCGGAACCCGGGCCGTGTGGCCATCCAGAAAGAACAGCTGGGAACGGGTCATGCCGTTCTCCAGGCGCGGGATCTTTTGGGCGGGGAAAAAGGAACGGCCCTCATCCTCTGCGGGGATACGCCCCTTTTGGAAGGCGCGGAGCTGAAGAAATTTTATGAGACGCACCTTGAAAGCGGTGCCGGCGTCAGTGTCCTTACGGCAGACGCCCCCAATCCCTTCGGCTATGGCCGCATTCTGCGTGACAGTGTAGGCCGCGTTACGGGCATCGTGGAAGAAAAGGATGCCAGTGAGGCCCAGCGGAAGATTCACGAAATCAATACGGGGATTTACTGCGTGGAAATGCCGCTGCTTTTTACCCTTCTGGAAAACTTGTCCAATGACAATGCCCAAGGGGAATATTATTTGACCGATATCTTGGCCGAATGCCTGAAACGGGGCCGCGATGTGTGCGGCATCAAGACCCAGGACTTTGACATGGTCATGGGCATCAATTCCCGCCGCCAGCTGGCTCAGGCCCAGCGCGTCATGAATGAGCGCATTGTGGGCCGTCTCATGGATGAAGCGTCACCATCATGGATCCTTCCACGACCTTTGTGGAAAAAGGGGTCAAGGTGGGTCGTGATACGGTCCTGTATCCCTTTACCCTCCTCGAAGGAGAGACGGAAATCGGCGAGGACTGCGTCATTGGCCAATGTTCGCTTTACGAATGTCACCGTCGGCATGGGTCATCCATCCAGTTTGCCTATGCTCATGACTGCCGTGTCGGAAATGGAGTGACGATGGGCTGCTTCAATCATCTGCGCCCCCATACGGTGCTTTCCGATCATGTCAAGGTCGGCAACTTTGTCGAAGTGAAAAATTCCACGGTCGGCGAAGGAAGCAAGCTGCCCCATCTTCAGTACATCGGTGACAGCGACATTGGCAGCGGCGTCAATATGGGGTGCGGCACCATCACGGTCAACTATGATGGTAAGGAAAAACACCGCACTACCATCGAGGACAACGCCTTTGTGGGCTGCAACAGCAACCTGGTGGCGCCGGTTACCGTTGGTCGGGGAAGTTATGTCGCGGCCGGATCGACCATTACGAAGAATGTGCCGGAAGACGCACTTGCCGTAGCGCGGGGCAAACAGGTGAACCTCGAGGGTTGGGCTAAGAAGCATCGGGAAAAATGAGGTTGTTTTTGACGGCCTCCCGTTGTATACTTTACCTATTGGTAGCGTACTGATAAATTTTTTACAAAATAGTTGGGGGTATAAGAATGTTGGGTAATAAGACAGGCGATGACATGAAGATTTTCTCCGGTAACGCCAATCCGGACCTGGCACGCGAAATTGCCGCGTATCTGGGCACACAAGTAGGGGATGCCGTCATCAACCGTTTCAACAACGGCGAAGTTCAGGTCATGATCAATGAAAGTGTCCGCGGCAAGGATGTATTTGTTATCCAGCCGACCTGCGGACCCAGCGTCAATGACAATGTCATGGAACTGCTCATCATGTGCGACGCCTTCAAACGTGCCAGCGCAAGACATATTACGGCCGTTGTGCCTTTTTATGGCTATGCCCGTCAGGACCGCAAAGCCCGCGGCCGCGAACCGATTACGGCAAAACTGATGGCTGATCTGATGGCTGTTTCCGGTATTACCCGCGTTGTCACCATTGACCTGCATGCTGCCCAGATCCAAGGTTTCTTTGATATCCCTGTAGACCATATGCCTGGCGGCCCAATCCTTGCTGACTACATTAAGGAAAAAGGGTTCAGTCATGAAGACATGATTGTTGTTTCCCCGGATCTAGGGGGTGTCAGCCGTGCCCGCAAGATTGCCACGCGCCTCAACTGCGGCATTGCCATTATCGACAAGCGCCGTCCGGAACCGGGTGTGGCAGAAGTCATGAACCTCATCGGTGATGTCAAGGACAAGATCTGCATCATGGTGGATGACATTGTGGATACGGCAGGTTCCCTGACGGAAGGGGCCAAAGCCCTTGAAAAGTTCGGTGCCAAGGAAATTTATGCCTGCTGCACCCATCCCATCCTGACCGATCCGGCTCTCAGCCGCATCGCCAAGAGCAACATCAAGGAATTGATCGTTACGAACACGATTCCCCTGCCTCCGAATAAGAAACATCCGAAGATTACCCAACTTTCCGTGGCTCCTATTTTGGCGGAGACCATCCTTCGCATCTACAATCAGCTGTCCATCAGCCAGCTCTTCGAGGAGTAAGGAACGTGAGCTTTGGGGCCATTCGGGAGCTGCTGCAGCACACTCTGCAGCAGCTCCTTTTGTCACCTAAAAAGGAGGAACAGGGAGTGAAACTCGTAGTTGCCCTCGGCAATATTGGTCCGGAATATGCGATGACGCGCCATAATATTGGCTTTATGACAGCTGATATCCTGGCCCGGCGCTGGGGTATGGAAGGGGATTGGAGAAAGGCAGAACGGGCCTTTTATTTGGAAAAACGGGTCCCGGAAAAAGTGCTTCTCATCAAACCCACAACATACATGAACCTTAGCGGCGATGCCGTCCGTGATTTTGCAGGTTTCTACCATCTGCAGCCGGAAGACGTCCTAGTCATCCAGGACGATATGGACCTTCCCGTAGGGTCGCTCCGGATCCGTAAACAGGGAACATCCGGTGGCCATAATGGGCTTAAGTCCATTGAAAAGGCGCTGGGAAGTGAACACTATCCTCGCATCAAAGTGGGCATCGGCCATCCCCTGCGTGTCCAGGAAGCTGTAGTTTCCCATGTCCTGCATCGATTTGAGGGAACGGATCGGGAAACGATTGCCCAGATCCTGGAAAAGGCGGCAGACGCGTGGAAGACTGGATGAAGGGTGCTTCTATAAACGAGCTGAGCCAAAAATACAATCAAAAAGTCAAGCGGGAGAAAAAGGCCATCTGACAAAAAAAAGACCTTCCAGCGGCAGCTGGAAGGTCTTTTACGTTCTTACTCCTTATCTTTGCCAAAAACTTGTTCTTTCATGCGGCGACCGGTCGGCGTGGCAGCAAGACCGCCGCCTGCTGTTTCTCGAAGGCTGGCAGGAAGGGCATTGCCGACATTTCTCATGGCGATGATGCATTCATCAACGGGAATGCAGGAGCCGATGCCGGCAAGGGCAATATCGGCAGAGGAGAAAGCGATGACAACGCCGCCGGCGTTACGCTTTACGCAGGGAATTTCCACAAGGCCGGCGACAGGGTCGCAGACAAGGCCGAGCTGGTTGGCGATGGCAACGGCACAGGCGTCAGCACATTGTGAAGGCGTACCGCCTGATAGTTCGACCATGGCAGCGGCCGTCATGCCGGCCGCGCTGCCGCATTCTGCCTGGCCAGCCGCCTTGGGCGCCGGCGATGCAGGCGTTCTTGGCGATGAACCATTCCGAAGCTGCCGCCGTGAACATGCTCATGACCACATCCTTGCGGTCCATGCCCTTATCTTCCATGAGGGTAAGGAGACAGCCAGGCATGATGCCGCAGCTGCCGGCCGTCGGCGTAGCCACGATGCGCCCCATGGAGCGTTGCAGCCGGATACGGAAAGGGCCCGCATCATGCGCGGCTCACAATATTGCCGGAAAGGCCGCCCTTGGTTTCCGTGCTGTATACATCCATTTTGTAGCCTTCGCCGCCGGTGAGACCGCTCGTGGACTTTTGATCCTTCCGTTTGCCAAACTGGACCGCCTCAATCATGACATCGACATCATGGTCCATCTTTGCGAAGACTTCTTCTTCCGAAAGGCCCATATCAGCAGCCTGATCGGCAAGGACGACTTCACTGATTTTTTTTCCTTCTTTTTCAGCAGCTTCCACGAGGGAAGCAATGGAATCATAACTTAACATGGTGGTTCTCCTTTACGCGGCAATTAGATGGAACGGATGAGAAAGACGTTGGTCACGTTCTTCACGGTCCGGATATCTTCAATCATGCCTTCCGGCGGCATGCCATCGATTTCAATCGTCATCATGGCAATGCCCCCTTTGACAGGACGGGAAAGCTTGAAGTTTCCAATGTTGACGTCTTTGTATTTTTGCCACATGATGTTCGTGACTTCTGCAATGACGCCCGGACGGTCGTAATGGGGGACCAGGATGGTGTTGTGTTCCCCATTGAAGTCAACGGCCATGCCATTGATGGAGTCAACACGGATATTGCCGCCGCCGATGCTGGCCCCTTGGACCACAACCGGGGTGCCGTTGACGCCCTTGACGTGGATGCGGGCTGTATTGGGATGACTGCCCGGAATCTGGGTGGGCACAAAACGATAGGTGATGCCGGCTTTATCGGCAATGGAAAAAATGTCGCGGATTTCCTCAGAATAGCTGTGGTAGCCCATGATACCTGCTAAGAGCGCCCGATCCGTGCCATGGCCCCGATAGGTCTTGGCAAAGGACCCGGACAGTTCAACCATGACTTCCTTGGGTGCTTCCTGGTTCAAGACCTTGTTGGCGACGCGGCCCAGACGGACAGCACCGGCTGTATGGGAACTGGAAGGACCGATCATGATCGGCCCGATGATGTCAAATACGTTCATGATAACCCTCCTTTAGGGTAAAAGGGAAGGGTGCCCCTTTGATCCAATGAAGCAAGACGTTGTTTCAAGATTGGAGTGGCACCCTTGGCAAAATGAAAGCGAAATGCTTATTTTTCGATCCAAGTCTTATAAACTTTATCAATGACGACGGCAATGGCGTTATCACCGGAAACGTTGCAGGCCGTGCCGAAGGAATCCTGAGTGATGTAAAGGGCAACCATGAGGCGCAGATCGGGCCGTTGGGGTCACCCAGCTGTTTACCAAAGATCATCCAAAGGAAAGGCAGGGCCGTCATGATGGAGCCGCCAGGAGCACCCGGAGAAGCAACCATGCAATGCCGAGGGTCATGATGAAAGGAACAACCGTGCCCAGATGGATAGGAATCTGGTTCATGAGGCAGACTGCCGTGGCACAGGCTGTGATGGTGATCATGGAACCGCACATATGGATGTTGGCGCAAAGCGGAATGACGAAGTTACGGATCTGTTCGCTGACACCGTTGGCCTTGGCGCATTCCAGGTTGACCGGAATGGTGGCGGCAGAAGACTGGGTCCCCAATGCGGTGGTATAGCCAGGAACCTGGTTCTTCATGAGCATGAAGGGGTTCTTGTGGCCGATGGTGCCGGCAACCATGAACTGAACGAAGAGCAGGATGAAGTGCATGGCGATGACCACAAGGAAGACTTTCCACAAAACGCCCAGGATAACAAAGGTTTTGCCCGATTTGGTCATATCGACGAAGGTTCCGCAGACATAAAGCGGAAGGAACGGGATGATGGCATGGGTCAGAACAGCGTCGATGATGCCGGAAAAGTCCTTTACAGTACCATAGAGGGTGTCGCCAATGGTTTTGCCTTTAAGGGCGGACAGGGACAGACCCAGGATGAAGGCGAGCACAACAGCGGAAATCGTGTCAAGGATCGGTGGAATGGAAATGGAAAAGAACGGTTCGAGAGTAACGCCTGCGACCTTGGAAAGCTGTTCCGTAACATTGCTGCTAATGAAAGAAGGAAAAAGATTGTCAGCGACGAAAAAAGAGAACGTGCCGCCAATGAGGGTGGAACCATAGCCAAAAGGGCCGTGATGAGAAGCAGTTTGCCGGCGCCTTGGGTCAGGTCAGCAATCCCCATCGTGACATAAGCCAGGATCATCATCGGGATGACAAACTTCAGGAAGTTACTGAAGATCCCCGATAAGGTGACAACGAGGCGGCAGACCTCTGTCGGCATGTACTGCCCGATGAGGTACCTAGGATGATACCAATGATGATTTTTGGAACAAGACCGAGTTTCATGAAATAAAATCCTCCCCTTTTGTAAATGAATCAAACTGGTTCCATCGGTCAGGAACATCACGTTTGATTTTTCTGTAATTTCACTATACTATATGGTATAATATAAATCAAATTAATAAAATTAAAATGAGCAATGAAAAAATATGAAAGCGAAAGGCGCGTGGAAATAAAATGGAACTAAGACAATTGAGGAGCTTTTTGAAAATTGTGGAATTGCAAAGTTTCTCAAAAGCAGCGAAAGATTTAGGATACTCGCAGTCCGCCCTGAGTGTACAAATTCATGGGCTGGAACAGGAACTTGGCGTGCGTCTTTTTGACCGTATGGGAAACAGGTAGGTCTCACCCAGCCGGGGAAGGAACTTTGCCAGCGCATTGTCCCCGTGCTCCATCAATTAGAAGAGATCCGCGTCGTGATGCAGGAAAAACCGCCAGCTGAGACGCTTCACCTCGGGATGATCCAGTCCCTGTGCAAATGCAAGATGCCCAAATTGATTCAGTCTTCGGGGGAAAATTATCCCCACATGAACCTGACGATTACGCTCGACAGCCCATCCGCCCTTCTGGATAAAATGGACCATAACCAAGTGGACTTTGTCTATATCCTTGATGAAAAGGTCTACAACGTCAAATGGGAAAAGGTCCTTGAGGAAAAAGAGGACATTGTCTTTATTGGGTCCATTGATTCACCTTTGGTCTACCGAAACGAAGTGGCCCTTGAAGAACTCATTAGTCAGCCTTTCTTCCTTACAGAAAAAGAGGACAACTACCGCCGTGCCCTGGATCAATTCCTGGCGTCCAAGAATCTTGAAATCCAGCCTTTTCTGGAAGTGGGGGATACGGATTTCATCCTTGATATGGTGCAGCGCAGCATGGGCTTTACGTTCTTGCCCCGCTACGTCATGGAAAATTCCTATTATCGGGATAAACTCAAGATTGTCAACGTACCGGGCTTTCACATGCACATGTACCGCCAGCTTTTCTATCATAAGAATAAATGGCTCACCAGCGGCATGAAGACCATCCTGGACCTTGTGGAAGCGGGAAAGCTTTAAATTCCCAACAAATAATGCCTTGCGTCGCTCTTTCTTGTGTGGTACAATACTAAGGCATTAATGTCTGGATATATTGGTGTAATATGAGAAAGAGGTGTCAAAGACATGAAAGAAGGAATTCATCCTAACTATGGTGAATGCACGGTCATCTGTGGCTGTGGCAACACGTTCAAGACGGGCAGCGTAAAAAAGGAACTCCGCGTAGATGTATGCTCCAAATGCCATCCGTTCTACACGGGCAAGCAGCGTGATATGTCCGCAAGAGCCGCATCGAAAAGTTCAACAAGAGATACGGCAAGGATTCCAAATAAAAATGCGAACCGACAGCAGAGCCTTGGCTCTGCTGTATTGCTATACGGAGAAGAACCAAAATGACGAAAAAACTCAGTGTCGGCGGCCAAGCTGTCATTGAAGGGGTCATGATGAAGGGGCCGGAAAAGATGGCCGTTGCCGTGCGGCAGGCAAATGGGGAAATTGCCGTAGATGTCAAACCGGTTTCAAGTATCAGGGACCGTTATCCTTTTTTTAAAAAACCGTTTCTGCGAGGCGTCGTTTCTCTCGTTGAATCCTTGGTTGATGGAATGAAGGCCCTGTCCTATTCGGCCCAGATATCGGGTGAAGAAGAAGAAAAGCTGGACGATAAGGAAATGGCCCTTACCATTACGGTGAGCGTCCTTCTTGCCGTCCTTTTATTTGTCGTTGTACCGACCGGGGCCATGCGGCTTTTACAGGACCGCGGAGTCGGGCCTGTTGCCTTGAACCTTGTCGAGGGGTTCCTGCGTCTGGGCATTTTCCTTCTATATATAGGGGGCATTTCGCGGCAGCAAGAGATTCAGCGGGTCTTCCAATACCATGGAGCCGAGCACAAGACCATCTACACCTATGAACACGGACTCCCCCTTGTCGTGGAGAACGTGCGTCCTTTTTCGACGCTCCATCCCCGCTGCGGGACGAACTTCCTCATGATTGTCATGCTCATCAGCATCTTCATCTTTGCCTTTTTGGCTGGCCCAGCCTTCCCGTACGGATCATGAGCGCATTGTGCTCATGCCTGTCGTGGCGGGAATCAGTTATGAAATCATTCGCTATGCGGGCAACCATATCGAGCATCCCTGGGTACGCCGGGCCATTCTGCCGGGTCTGCTCCTGCAGAAACTGACGACAAGGGAACCGGATGACAGTCAGATTGAGGTGGCCATTGCCTCCCTCAAGGCAGTCCTGCTCCTGACGAAAGCCATGAACAAGAATAAAGGAAGACAAAGCCATGTTTGAACATTTGGATAAACTCCAGGCCTTAGAAGACCGCTATATCGACCTGGAAGCAAAGATCAGCGATCCTTCCGTGATCAGTGACCAGGCGCAGTGGCAGAAATATACCAAGGCCCACGCAAAACTGACCGATGTGGTGGAAACCTATCGGGCCTACCAAAAATTACAGAAGACCTATGATGACGATCAGGCCCTTCTGGAAATGGGAGAGAGCGATGAGGAACTGGCGGCCATGGCCGAAATGGAAATGAAGGAACTGGCCCCGCAGCTGGAAGACTATGAAAAGTGGCTGACCATCCTCCTTCTGCCTAAAGACCCCAATGATGAAAAGAACATCATCATGGAAATCCGCGCCGGTGCCGGCGGCGATGAAGCGGCCCTTTTTGCTGGGGACCTTTTCCGCATGTACACCCGCTATGCCGAAACCAAGGGGTGGCGCGTGGAACTCATGGATTCCAGTCCTACGGGGCTTGGTGGTTTCAAAGAAGTCATCTTCATGGTGTCCGGCAGCGACGTCTACAGCCACATGAAATTTGAAAGCGGCGTCCACCGTGTCCAGCGCGTTCCCGAAACCGAAGCCAGGGACGTATCCATACGTCGACGGCAACAGTGGCGGTCATGCCGGAAGCTGAGGAAGTGGATGTTGATATCAAGATGAGCGACATCCGCATCGACACCTACCGCGCTGGCGGTGCCGGCGGGCAGTATGTCAACAAGACGGAATCGGCTGTGCGTATGACGCATATCCCCACAGGCATCGTGGCCCAGTGCCAGGATGAAAAATCCCAGGCAAAGAACCGTGAAAAGTGTCTTCGCGTTCTTCGCTCCCGTATCTACGAGGCGGCCCAGGAAGCACAGCGCGCGGCCGAGGAAAGCGAGCGCCGCAGCCAGGTTGGAACCGGGGACCGGAGTGAACGCATCCGGACGTACAATTTCCCTCAAGGGCGCGTTACGGACCATCGCATTGGCCTGACGCTCCATAAATTGACGGATGTCATGAACGGAGACTTGGATGAACTCCTAGGGGCCCTCATGACGGAAGAACAGACAAAAAAATTACAGCAGGTGAAATGATGCAGGAGATGTGGACAATCTTACGGATCCTCAATTGGACCAAGGCTTATTTTGAGGATAAAGGCATCGAGTCGCCGCGCCTTGATGCGGAACTGCTTCTTTGCGCCGTTCTTGGGATGCGGCGCATCGACCTGTATACCCATTTTGACCAGCCCTTGGAAAAAGAGGAACTGGCGGCGTATCGAGGCTACGTCATGCGCCGGGCAAAGCGGGAACCCGTGGCTATATCCTCGGCGAGAAAGGGTTTCTCGATTATACCTTTGCCGTGACTGCTGATACGCTCATTCCTCGTCCGGAAACGGAGCTGCTTGTCGAAAAGATCCTTGCCGTGACAGCCGACGGGCCCCTTGATATCTTGGAACTCGGCGTGGGAAGCGGAGCCATTTTGATTTCCCTCCTGCTAAAGCGGAAGGAGGCTCAGGGCCTTGGCGTCGATATTTCAGAAGGGGCTGTTGCGGTCGCACGGAAGAATGCCAAGAATCTGGGCGTCACGGACCGCAGTGAAATCATCGTATCCGATCTTTTTGAAAAGGTGCCTGAAGGCCGCAAGTTTGATCTCATCGTTTCCAATCCACCCTACATTCCCAAAAAGGATCTGGCCGGCCTTTCTCCGGAAGTGCGGAAGGAACCCTTGGGCGCACTTGACGGCGGGGAAGACGGCTTGATTTTTACCGTCGCATCGTGCGGGAAGGCATGGCTTATCTTAAGGAAGATGGCCTGTTTGCTTTTGAAGTGGGCATTGGTGAAGGCGCGGCTGCTGCAGACCTTCTTGTTCAAAACGGCTGCGGCGCGGCCCGCGTCTTTCTTGACTATGCGGGGATTGACCGCATGGTCCTAGCAGCAAAAGAGGGGACAACCTATGCAGACAAAATTATGGAAACTGGAAACTAAGCGGGACCAAGCCATAGCGGAAGCGGCCGCCTTGATCCGGAAAGGGGAAGTTGTCGCATTCCCGACGGAAACGGTCTACGGCCTTGGGGCCAATGGCCTTGACGGTATGGCATGCCGGAAAATCTTTGCCGCTAAGGGCCGTCCGGCCGATAATCCCCTGATTCTCCATATTGCCGAAAAAGAGGATATGGAGGCGCTTACAAAAGGGCTTTCGCCGATGGCCCAAGCCTTGATGGAGGCCTTTTGGCCCGGCCCGATGACCCTCATTGTGCCGAAATCGGATAAGATTCCTGATGTCGTGACAGCTGGCCTTGATACGGTGGCTGTGCGTTTTCCCAGCCATCCTGTTGCACGGGACCTGATCCGGGCGGCGGGATGCCCTATTGCAGCCCCTTCAGCCAACAAATCAGGAAAACCGAGTCCGACGACCGCTCAGGATGTGCTCCTTGATATGGACGGTATCATTGCCGGCGTCCTTGATGGCGGTGCCTGCGACATCGGTGTCGAATCGACCATCATTGACACGACGGGCAAGGATCCGGTGATCCTGCGGCCCGGCGGAATTACACGGGAAATGATCAAGATGGCCATGGGCCGCGTGGCCTTGGACCCAGGGCTTGTCAAAAAAGGGGAAACACCCAAGGCACCGGGCATGAAGTATCGGCATTATGCCCCGACCGCTCCCATGCTTCTTGTGGAAGGACCGGAAGCTTCTTTGGGCTCATCCGCCTTGCCATCATGGCCGAAGCCCATGGTCTTCGGACCGGTGTCATTGCCTTGAAGGCGACGGTGGACCATTTCCCCAAGGGCGGCAATTTTGTCATCCATAATGGAGGGGCCACCCTTGAAGCTTACGCCGGAACGCTTTTCCATGACCTGCGCGCCTTTGACAGCGAAGGCGTGGATCTCATCCTGGGAGAAGGGGTGCGTGAGGATCAGATGGGGCTTGCCATCATGAACCGCCTGCGCAAATCGGCCGGGCATAACATCATCTGGCCGAAGGAGGCCTTCTTTATCATCGCAGCGGCGCCGTTCCTGAATGTTTGCGAACCCTTGTCATGGAAGGGATGCCGGAAAGATGAAAGAACAGGGACGTGGGAAAAAGCGCTGAATATTTCGAAAAATAAGCAGGACATTCCTTTTTCACTGGTCCTGAGCGCAGGCTCCTGGAATACAATCAAATATGGCTGTGAGGGAATGGACGGATTTCTTCACAGCTTTTTTGTGCAAAATCATGCAAAAGTGATGTATAAAATTAAGTGACAACAAGAAGAAGCCTTTGTGTTAAAATGAAAGGTAGAGTAATCCAACCGTAACCAAGCAAAGGGGGAACGATGATGAAGATCATTATGGGCTGCGATCACGGCGGCTTTGAACTTAAGGAAACCTTGAAGAAGGTCCTCATTGAAAAAGGCTATGAAGTGGAGGACTATGGAATCCATAAACAGGAGCGTGTCGATTATCCGGACTATGCCAAAAGGTGGGAGAAGCCATTGCCAGCGGCAAAGGGGATCAAGGCATCCTCATCTGCGGCACGGGAATCGGCATGAGCATTGCGGCCAATAAGGTGAAGGCGTCCGCGCAGCCCTTTGCAATGACTGCTATTCGGCTGCCAAAGCCAGACAGCACAACAATGCCAATGTGCTCTGCATGGGGGCCCGCGTTCTGGGGCCGGGCCTTGCCCAGGAAATCATGGAAGCCTATCTCAATGCTTCCTTCCTTGGCAGCTATCATGAAGCCGTGTGGAAAAGATCATGGCCCTTGAAAAATAAAAGAGGTCTTGAATGTGAAACTGGAAGAATTGGTACAGGAACTGGAAGAATCCATTGAAGAACTGATCCGCAAGGGAAATGCCAAGGCAGGAAGCGTCCTTGTCATTGGCTGCTCCACGAGTGAGATCTTAGGCAACCGTATTGGTACGGGGGGCAGCCTTAAAGCAGCAAAAGCTTTTTTTGCCGCTGTCCATAAAGTGACCAAAAAGCATAAGATCATGCTGGCGGCCCAGTGCTGCGAGCACCTGAATCGGGCCCTTGTTGTCGAGGAAAAGACCATGGAAAAACTGGGACTCCAGGAAGTGACGGTGCGACCCGTGGAACACGCGGGCGGCGCTTGGGCAACGGCGGCCTATGAGGGCTTTTCCAAACCGGCAGTGGTCCTTGCCCTTCGTGCTGACTTGGGGCTTGATATTGGTCAGACCCTGATCGGCATGCACCTTAAACCCGTCGCCGTTCCTGTCCGCCTTTCGCGAAAGAAATTGGGCGAAGCCGTTCTCACGGCGGCCTTTACCCGTCCGCCCCTCATTGGTGGTGCCCGGGCCGTATATCCGGATAAGCACCTGCGCTGACCCTGATACGATGGGGCCCTATTATCCCATTAAAGTGAACAAGATAAAGGAGAAATGAAGATGCAAATCCATGTCGTTGACCATCCCTTGATTAAAGAAAAAATGACCCGTCTCCGAGATAAGAACACGCAGCCAAAGGATTTCAGACAGCTCCTTGACCAAATTGCCCAGCTGCTGCTTTTTGAAGTGACCCGTGATCTGCCTGTCCGTCACAAGAAAGTCACGACACCGCTTGCTGAAACAACGGGCTATGAACTTGATGTATCGGGAATCACGGTGGTGCCGATTCTCCGCGCCGGTCTGGGATTCCTTGATGCGGTCATGGACCTTGTGCCGGAAGCCAAAGTGGGCCATATTGGCCTTACCCGCGACGAGGAAACGCTGCAGCCCATCAAATATTACTGCAAGATGCCTAAAGACAAGGATGCGGAAATCATCCTCATCGACCCCATGCTCGCTACGGGCGGCAGTGCCGAAGCTGCCATTACCATGCTCAAGCAGGATGGTTACAAACATTTTCGCTTTATGTGCCTTGTGGCCGCGCCGGAAGGGGTTGCCCTTGTCAACCGCAGCCATCCGGAAGTGCCCATTTATACGGCAGCCCTTGATGACCATCTGAATGAAAATGGCTATATCGTTCCCGGTCTTGGTGATGCCGGCGACCGCGTCTTTGGTACGCTGGAGTAACCTATGAAAAGACCGGACTGGGACAGTTATTTTATGGAAATCGCTGAGGTGGTTGCCAAGCGCTCCACCTGTCTGCGCCGACAAGTAGGTGCCGTTTTGGTCAAGGACCGGCAGATCCTTGCCACGGGCTACAATGGAACGCCAAAGGGCATCGCCCATTGTGAGGAAGTGGGATGCCTTCGGGAGCAGCTCCATGTCCCCAGCGGTCAGAACCACGAACTTTGCCGCGGTATCCACGCCGAACAAAATGCCGTCATCCAGGCGGCTGTAAACGGCGTGTCCACCAAAGGCGCGACGCTGTACTGCACGCATCAGCCCTGTGTTGTCTGCTCCAAGATCCTCATCAATGCCGGGATTGAGCGCATCGTCTATGCCCATCCGTATCCTGACCGGTTGGCACAGGAGATGCTGGCAAGCGATAAGCAACTGACCTTGGAAGAATTCAAACCGAAAAAAGACGAGTAAAAGCAAAAAGCCTCCACCAAAAGGTGGAGGCTTTTTCTTTGTCAGAGGGCATCAAAAAATTTCGGTTCTTTGTCAAATGTTGGGGTGCCCCACAACTAAATCGCCTTTTAGGAACTCGGCAAGGCATTTGCCGAGTTCCTTTTTTGCCAATTCACATAGAGAATCCGGTTCCTAAATCTGTTGAAATCAC
>ENA-OQCE01000474-OQCE01000474.1-human-gut-metagenome-genome-assembly--contig:-NODE-474-length-19306-cov-3.288753_pt1 | contig 19306 bp, 24 predicted proteins | sample MGYA00242495_ERZ504572 | MGnify/ENA primary metagenome ERZ504572 (study PRJEB26092, sample SAMD00036228) | human gut metagenome | host: Homo sapiens | study: EMG produced TPA metagenomics assembly of...
ACAGTCAGCGTTTTCAGTTGTTCTTGTGACAATGTAATTTTACCTTCTTTCATAGCTTTAATAGAATACCAAAAAGAGACAAAACCTCAAGTGAATCTTAAGGAGACATTATCACAAGTTAATAACAGTAAATAAAAAGTAAAAATTGACATAATATTAACTATTTTATATAATGGAACGGAAGTGTCGGCACGTCCGACGTGTGAAACAATATAGATACAAGCGCGAGTATAGACGGCGCGGTGGAAAGGTGATAAACGTGGAGCGTAGAAAAATATCCAGAGCGGTAATTTCAAGACTGCCGAGATATTATCGGTATTTGGGAGATCTGCTTGAAATCGGGGTCGAGAGGATCTCTTCCAATGATCTGAGTAAGAAGATGAATGTAACGGCGTCTCAGATTCGTCAAGATTTAAACAATTTCGGCGGATTCGGACAGCAGGGGTATGGATATAATGTGAAGTATCTTTATACAGAGATCGGCAAGATATTGGGACTTGATAAAACGCATAATTTTATTATTATCGGAGCGGGAAATTTGGGACAGGCGCTCGCAAATTATGCTTCTTTTGAGAGGAGCGGCTTTGTTTTGAAAAGTCTGTTCGATGTAAATCCACGTTTTGAGGGAATGGCAATTCGGGGAATCGAAGTGCGCATGATGGATGAACTGGTAGATTTTTTGAAAAATAATGACATAGAGATCGCCGCACTGACGATTCCGAAGTCAAAAGCGATTGAAGTTGCGGATCTTCTCGTTGCGAATGGAATCAAGGCTATATGGAATTTTGCACATACAGATTTAAACCTTCCGAAAGATGTGATTGTGGAAAGTGTACATCTTTCAGACAGTCTTATGAAATTGTCTTATAATATCAGTCAGCGAGAAGGCGGACAGAAAAAATAGATACTTGAAGACAGAACCCCGCAGGAAACTGCGGGCGTTCCCATTTAAACAGCATAATAAAGGCGGTGAGATCAATGAGATATCTTCCCAATGGAGCGCAGATGAAAGCGGCAGATACATATACGATTGAAAAAGTAGGGATTCCGTCACTCGTATTGATGGAAAGGGCTGCGCTTGAAACAGTTAGAGTTTTGAAAGACAGAGGAGTAGATTTTTCAGATACACTTGTTGTATGTGGAAGCGGAAATAACGGCGGAGACGGATTTGCGGCTGCACGTATATTGAAGGAATATGGTTTTTGTGCAGAAGTATTATTTGTAGGGCAAGATGCGTCTATGAGCGAGGAATGCCGGACGCAGAAGCAAATTGCAGAACGGCTGGGCATTTCTGTGTTCACAGATTTTCCTAAAAAGGAATATACTGTTATAATTGACGCTGTGTTTGGCGTAGGATTGAGCAGGGCTATTGAGCAGGTACCATACTGTAATTGAATGGATGAATGATAAGAAGTGTGAAAAAGCAGCGATCGACATTCCATCCGGCATATGTGCGGAGAGCGGCAGAGTTTTGGGAATTGCATTTCGTGCAGATATTACAGTTTCTATGGAGTGTGTGAAGTTGGGATGCGAATTATTTCCGGGGAAACTGTATGCCGGGGAAACAGTATCAGTTCCGATCGGAATCGATCTTTCTTTTTTTGAAAAAAACAAAGATGTATGTATTACATATGATCCGGAAGATATTCCTTTGCTTTTGCCAAAACGAGCAGCGGATTCTCACAAAGGAGATTATGGAAAAATTTTAATGATTACCGGGAGTAAAGGAATGGCGGGCGCCGCGTATTTGTCGGCAAAGGCCGCATATGCGGTCGGCGCCGGACTTGTTCAGATTTATACGGCGGAAGAAAACAGGACTGTTTTACAGGAATTGCTCCCTGAAGCAATTATATCGTGCTATAACGAAACGGCCGGAAAGCCTGATGATAAAGAACTGGAAAAATTGATTCAATGGGCAGATGTTATATGCATCGGATGCGGACTTGGAACAAGTGTGTTTGCGAGCCGGCTTTTGAAAAAGACGATGGAAATATTAAGAGAAAATGGCAGTGAAGAAGAAAAACTCCGATCTTGTCCGTGTATTATCGATGCAGACGGACTAAATCTTCTCAGTATGGATATGGAACAGTTGCAGGGAGTTCCCAATGTGATTTTGACTCCGCATATGAAAGAAATGTCAAGATTGATCAATAAAGAGATCCCTCAGATTGCAGAACGTCGTTTTTCTGTCGTGAAAGAATTTACGGAACAATATCAGGTTGTATGTGCGTTAAAAGACAGCAGAACTGTCGTTATGAAGGAAGGACATCATCCTTTTTTGAATCTCGCGGGAAACAGCGCCATGGCAAAAGCAGGATCGGGGGATGTTCTTGCCGGAATGATCTCAGGGCTTGCTGCTCAGAAAACAGATATTTTCGACGCTGTATCGGCAGGGGTATATTTTCATGCATGCGGCGGAGATGAAGCAAGAAAAAAGAAAGGGAGTTACAGTGTTTTAGCAAGAGATCTGATCGATGGGATAGGGCAATGTTTGAAGAATGCGGAAGAAAGGCTTTGACAGATCAAAAAGAGAAACAGATGAGTGATATAAGGAGTAAGGACATGGATCAACATAATCGGGTATGCGCGCAGATTGATCTGGACGCAATCGCTTATAATATGGAACAGATGAAAGATCAAATCGGAAAAGAGGCGCGTCTGATCGCTGTAATCAAGACGGACGGATATGGGCATGGCGCTGTTCCGATTGCGCGGATGTTTGAAACATTTTCATATGTATGGGGGTATGCCGTCGCCTGTATTGAAGAAGCGGTGTCTCTTCGGAAAGAAGGAATTAAAAAACCGATCCTTGTACTTGGCTGTGTTTTTCCGGATCAATATGAAACGATGATAAAAAACGAGATCCGTGCGGCTGTCTACACAAAAGAGATGGCGGAAGGGATGTCAGACGAAGCGGTTCGCCAGGGGAAAAATGCTTATTTCCACATTAAGATCGATACCGGAATGGGACGGATAGGATTTCCTGTAAATAGCGAAAGTGTAAATTTGATCGAGGAGATCAGTAAACTTCCGAATATACATATGGAAGGGTTATTTACTCATTTTGCCAAAGCAGATGAAAAAGAAAAATCATATACGTTAAAGCAGCATGAACGTTTTTTGTGGATGAAGGAACAGTTGGAAAAACGGAATGTAGATATTACGTATTATGACTGTGATAACAGCGCCGGAATCATTGATTTTCCTAATTTGAAGCATGATCTTGCAAGAGCAGGCATTTCTACATATGGAATGTATCCGTCAGACGAAGTGCAAAAGAGCAATGTTCATCTGAAACCGGCTCTTTCATTGATCAGTCATATTACATTTGTGAAAGAAGTAGAGGCAGGAACACCGATTAGCTACGGGGGAACATTTGTTGCTCCGGAAAAGATGAAAATTGCCACGATCCCGGTCGGATACGGAGACGGATATCCACGTTCTCTTTCTAATAAAGGCAGTGTGCTTATCAGAGGAAAGCGGGCAAAAATCGTAGGAAGAGTATGTATGGACCAGTTCATGGTAGATGTGACCGATATACCGGGGGCGGCATTTATGGATCGGGTTGTTTTGATCGGAAAAGACGGAAAAGATGAAATAACAGTAGAGGAATTGTCAAAATTAAGCGGAAGATTTAACTATGAATTTGTCTGTTGTCTCGGAAAACGGATTCCGAGGGTTTACACAGGCGGTGATTTTGATCTGATGAAGTAATTGTTTGGTGAATACATCCGATGACAAAGGGAATACTGATAAATGAACATGACCGGGAGGTTATGAGGAGAATATTAGTATGAAATCGGAGAGTGAAAAATTTGATGATCAGACGCGGAGACATTTTTTATGCCGACTTAAGTCCTGTTGTCGGTTCGGAACAGGGAGGGGTAAGACCTGTTCTTGTCATACAGAATAATGTCGGAAACAGACATAGTCCGACTGTGATCTGTGCGGCGATTACATCAAAGATGAATAAGGCGAAGCTGCCGACTCATATAGAGATCAGTACAAGAGATTATAAAATCGTAAAAAATTCTGTTATATTGCTAGAACAGATTCGTACGATCGATAAGCAGCGGCTGAAAGAATATGTCTGTCATATAGACAGTGCAATGATGCAGAAAGTAGATAAAGCAATAAGGATCAGTCTTGAAATTGCTACATAGACTGTTCTGACTTCTTTACAGAAGATCAAAAGAGTGATAAAATTGTAAAGCAAAATGTGCGGTTGAGCGAAACGGACTGTACAAGAGAAAAAGAAGAGGAGAAAATTTATATGTCTGGACATTCAAAGTTTGCAAATATTAAACATAAGAAAGAAAAAAACGATGCGGCTAAGGGAAAGATTTTTACAAAGATCGGAAGAGAACTTGCTGTGGCGGTAAAAGAAGGCGGCGGACCGGATCCGGCAAATAACAGTCGTTTGCGCGATGTTATTGCAAAGGCAAAGTCGAATAATATGCCGAATGATACGATCGAGAGAAATATTAAAAAAGCAGCAGGCGAAGGAGCGGGCGATAATTACGAGCATATTACATATGAAGGATATGGTCCGAACGGAACGGCAATCATCGTAAAAACATTGACAGATAATAAAAACCGGACAGCTTCAAATGTACGCAACGCGTTTACAAAAGGAAGTGGAAACGTAGGCACGCCAGGTTGTGTATCATTTATGTTTGATGAGAAAGGCCAGATTTTTGTGGCAAAAGAAGACTGCAGCATGGATGCGGATGAACTGATGATGCTTGCACTGGATGCGGGAGCGGAAGATTTCGCGGAAGAAGAGGAAAGTTTTGAAATTTTGACAGATCCGGCTGCATTTAGTGAAGTGCGTCTGAAATTAGAAGAGGCGGGAATTGTAATGGCAGGAGCGGAAGTTACGATGATCCCTCAGACTTATGTCGATTTGACAAGTGAAGAGGATATTAAAAATATCCAGAAAACATTAGATCTTCTCGAAGAAGACGATGATGTCCAGGACGTATATCATAACTGGAATGAATAGGCGATTCAGGGAATGCAGGCATACAAACAGGAAAAACGCAGGAGGACAAAGAAGATGAGCGATTACAGAATCGAAACAAAATGTATACAGTCGGGATATGAACCCGGAAACGGAGAAGCAAGAGTACTTCCGATTTATCAGAGCACTACATTTCGTTATACGAGCAGCGAGCAGATGGGAAGACTGTTTGATCTTGAAGAGTCGGGATATTTTTATACGCGTCTTCAAAATCCGACGAACGATGCGGTTGCTGCCAAAATATGCGATCTTGAAGGCGGATATGCGGGGATGCTGACATCTTCCGGACAAGCGGCGAATTTCTATGCAATTATGAACATTGCGGAACAGGGAGACCATATCGTATGCGCGTCGGCTTTGTATGGCGGTACATATAATCTTTATGCTCATACAATTAAAAAAATGGGCGTAGATGCTACATTTGTAGATCCGGATTGTTCTGAGGAAGAACTGGAGGCTGCATTTAGAGAAAACACAAAAGCGGTGTTTGGAGAGTCGATTGCCAATCCGGCTCTTGTTGTTCTTGATTTTCAAAAATTTGCAAGTGCGGCGCACAGACACGGAGTTCCGTTTATTGTGGATAATACGTTTGCAACACCGATTAACTGCCGTCCGTTTGAGTGGGGAGCAGATATTGTTACCCACTCTACAACAAAATATATGGATGGCCATGCGGCGTGTGTCGGAGGTGCGATCATTGACAGTGGCAATTTTGACTGGAATGCCCATGCAGATAAATTTCCGGGACTTACGACACCGGATAAGACATATCACGGAATTGTATATACAGAAAAATTCGGAAAAGGCGCTTATATTACAAAGGCAACAGCTCAGCTTATGAGAGACCTTGGTTCCATTCAGGCGCCGCAAAATGCATTTTTGCTGAATATCGGACTTGAAACGCTTCACTTAAGAGTGCCAAGACATTGTGAGAATGCGTTGAAAGTTGCAAAGTATTTGAAAGGACATGATAAAGTAGCTTGGGTAAGTTATCCGTCGTTGGAAGGAGATAAGTATTATGATCTGGCACAGAAATATATGCCAAACGGTACGTGCGGAGTGCTGACATTCGGTCTGAAAGGCGGAAGAGAAGCAGCTGTGGAAATGATGGATAAATTGAAAATGGTAGCAATCGTAACCCATGTGGCGGACGCAAGAAGCTGTGTGCTTCACCCGGCAAGCCATACTCATCGTCAGATGAACGAGCAGGAGTTGAAAGAGGCGGGAGTTCAGCCGGATTTGATCCGTTTCAGTGTAGGAATCGAGAACGCCGAAGATATTATTGCCGATGTAGAGCAGGCATTAAAATAATTCTTAAAAAATGGTATGGATGTATACAATTTACATCTGTGCCATTTTTTGTATAGACGACGAGTGAAAGTTTGTTCCCCACCTATACTTTGGTGACTGCCTACAATTCTGAAATGTGTTTTTTGGAAAATTGTTTCCTCCAAAACTGCATAAAATATCTCGATTTTTTTCATACTGATTTTAAAGATATCGGATATCTTTTGATACGAATATTTTTTGCGGTATGAAGGAGGAGGCAAAATGGCTGAAGAGCAGCAAAAAAGAGAAGACGAAAATAACGAGATCAAAGAAATGGGAACTCTTAATATGAAAGAGAGCGGTTCGAAATACGGAATTCAATTACTGACGATCATAGGGGAAATCGAAGGTCATGACAGTGTTTCAGGAAACACGAAAGCAACGAAATACGAACACCTTCTTCCGAGACTTGCACAGATAGAAGAAGATGATGAAACAGACGGAGTTTTAATTTTATTAAATACGCTTGGAGCGATGTGGAAGCCGGACTGGCAATAGCTGAAATGATCGCATCTTTAAGCAAGCCTACGGTGTCGCTCGTACTTGGGGGAAGTCATTCAATCGGAGGCCCGTTGGCTGTGTCGGCAGATTATTCCTTTATTGTGCCGACGGGTACGATGATCGTTCATCCTGTGCGTTCTACCGGAATGTTTATCGGAGTGATGCAAAGTTATCGAAATATGGAAAAAACGCAGGATCGTATTACAAAATTCATTGCGTCTCATTCTAACATCACTCAGGATCGGCTTTTAGAATTAATGCTTGATTCTTCGCAGCTTGTAAAAGATGTAGGAACAATGTTGAAGGAGAGCAGGCAGTAAAGGAAGATGATAGATGAGGTCGGAGGAATCAAAGAGGCTTTTGCAAAGCTTCACTCATTGATCGACAAAGAGAAAGAGAAACAAGAGAAAAATTTGATGACATGATTTTCAAATGATGATATACTAAATATAGTATGTTTAATTACCAAGGGGGAATTATATGGCTTCCAAGACTACAAAAGGAAGAAAAAATACAAGATCAAAGAAAAAGACGAGAACGAAAGCGAAAAGCAGCAATGCAAAAAATACAGAACTTGCGGGGGAAATTACGATACTTGTTATATTGACAGTGTGCATTCTGCTTGTTTTGAGTAATTTTGGTATTGGCGGAATTGCGGGGGAGGCAGTTTCTTCTGTACTATTTGGTTTGTTTGGATATATGGCATATGTATTGCCGTTTCTTGTTTTTGCGGCCGCCGCTTTTTTTATTTCAAACAGAGGAAATACACATGCTTATATAAAAATCGCGGCAGGAGTATTTTTGTTCTTATTTTTGACGGCAATACTGGAATTGATATTTAATTCTTATACGCCGGGAACAAAACTGATTTCATACTATACTGCTGCCAGTGAGCATCATAATGCCGGAGGTTTGACCGGAGTGTATGATTAGTATGCTCTGCCCTTTGATCGGAAGATAGGAACATATGTTGTCTTAGTTGTTTTATCGGTGATATGCATCATATTGATTACAGAAAAATCATTGTTAGCTCCGATCGGCCGAAAAAGTAAAAGAGCATATGAGGATGTGCGAAGGAAACGTCAGGAGACGGCAGTTTTAAGAGCAAAGCAAAAGGAAGAGTCAAAAACACTGTCTGAGAGTCGGAAATCGGGACAATCTTTGAAAAAAGAAGAAAACGAGCCGGAGAAAAGGATCGATCATAAAGTGTCCGGTGTTTCATTTGCAACGACTCTTATGTCTGAAGCAGAAATACCGAAAAAAGGCAGAAGGAAGAATAAATCGCCGGATGTGTGCGAATTGATACCTGATAACGAAGCATTTGTCATTAATCGTGAAGAACCTTTTATGGAAGCAGAACCTATTCGGCAAGAGGGGAAAGAACAGCAGTATGAGGCTTTGCAGCAGACAGATACATTCACGCCTTTAGAAGAAAAGGCAGAAGAGGATCTTCAGAATCAGAAAAATACGTCAGGAAGAAAAAAACAAAAAAAGAAGATTCCCAAGCAGTGGCAAGGGAAACTCAGAACGTGGCCGATGCGGTGAGAATAGAAGAGCAGAAGGAACATCCTGTTTATCATACACCTCCGATCAGTCTTCTGAAAAAAGGAAGGAAAGCCGGTGGAGATTCAGATGCGCATCTTAGAGCTACGGCGCTTAAGTTAGAGCAGACATTACGCAATTTCGGAGTTGGCGTACATGTGACGAATGCAAGTTGTGGACCGTCCGTTACAAGATATGAACTGCAGCCGGAGCAAGGGGTGAAAGTAAGTAAGATTGTCGGTCTTTCAGATGACATTAAATTAAATCTTGCAGTGGCGGATCTTCGTATCGAAGCTCCGATTCCGGGAAAAGCGGCAGTGGGAATTGAAGTGCCGAACAGTGAGAATACAGCGGTTATGCTTCGTGATCTTTTGGAATCAAAAGAATTTCAGGCAAGCGCTTCTCCCATTTCGTTTGCGGTCGGAAAAGATATTGCGGGAAAAGTAGTCGTTTCGGATATTGCGAAGATGCCGCACCTTCTTGTGGCAGGAGCAACCGGATCGGGAAAATCAGTTTGTATCAATACGTTGATCATGAGTATTATCTACAAAGCGGATCCGGAAGAAGTCAAACTGATCTTAGTCGATCCGAAAGTTGTGGAGTTGAGCGTATATAACGGGATTCCGCATCTGATGATCCCTGTTGTAACAGATCCGAAAAAAGCGGCAGGTGCTTTGAACTGGGCTGTAGCAGAGATGGAGAAGCGTTATAAACTGTTTGCTGATTATAACGTGCGTGATCTGAAGGGATTTAATGAAAAGATAGAACAAGGTCAGACAGGAGAGGATATTCAGAAAAAGCTTCCTCAGATCGTAATTATTATTGATGAGCTGGCAGACCTTATGATGGTTGCTCCGGGAGAGGTAGAAGGTGCTATTTGTCGTCTTGCACAGCTTGCGCGGGCGGCAGGACTGCATTTGATCCTTGCGACACAAAGACCATCTGTCAATGTCATTACCGGTCTTATTAAAGCAAATATGCCCTCTCGTATTGCATTTTCGGTTTCGTCAGGTGTTGACTCAAGAACAATTATAGATATGAATGGCGCGGAAAAACTGCTCGGTAAAGGGGATATGCTTTTTTATCCGTCAGGATATCCGAAACCCGTTCGTGTGCAAGGTTCATTCGTATCAGATAAAGAAGTTCAAAATGTAGTCGATTATCTGATCAATCACAGTGAAAGAGTTTCTTATAATAATGAACTGGAAGAGCATATGGTCACTAATATTGTGTCATCGGGAAATGGAATGCAGGCAGGTGAAAACGGTGATGACCGTGATACATATTTTATAGAGGCCGGAAAGCTTATTATAGAAAAAGAAAAAGCATCTATCGGAATGCTTCAGAGAATGTTTAAAATCGGGTTTAACCGGGCGGCAAGGATTATGGATCAGCTTGCCCAAGCCGGAGTTGTAGGTCCTGAAGAAGGAACAAAACCGAGAAAAGTATTAATGACAAAGGAAGAGTTTGAAAACTATTTACAAAAGGGAAATTAGGAGGTAGAAAATGAAGACAGATATTCAGATCGCACAGGAAGCAAAAATGGAACACATCAAGGATGTGGCGGCACGGGCAGGAATTGAGGAGAACGAGCTGGAGTTTTACGGAAAGTATAAAGCAAAACTTTCAGATGAGTTATGGGAGAAGATTAAAGATCGTGAAGACGGAAAGCTTGTTCTTGTGACAGCCATTAATCCAACTCCGGCAGGCGAAGGCAAGACGACAACATCTGTCGGTTTAGGTCAGGCAATGGCGAAATTGAATAAAAATGCGATTATTGCACTTCGAGAACCATCTTTAGGACCTTGTTTCGGAATCAAAGGCGGAGCGGCAGGCGGCGGCTATTCGCAGGTTGTGCCGATGGAAGATCTGAATCTTCATTTTACGGGAGATTTTCATGCAATCACGTCGGCAAATAACTTGCTTGCGGCGATGCTTGACAATCACATTCAGCAGGGAAATGAACTTCAGATCGACCCGAGACAGGTTGTATGGAAACGCTGTCTGGATATGAATGATCGTGTGCTGAGAAACATTGTTGTAGGACTTGGAAATAAGATGGATGGAATGGTGCGGGAAGATCATTTTGTTATTACAGTTGCGTCTGAAATTATGGCGATTCTTTGCCTTGCAGATGATCTTGCGGATTTAAGAGCTCGCCTGGGCAGAATCATTGTAGCGTATAATTTTGCGGGAGAGCCGGTGACAGCAGATGACCTGCATGCAACAGGGGCGATGACCGCTTTGTTGAAAGATGCGGTGAAACCAAACCTTATTCAGACACTTGAACATACACCTGCGCTTGTACATGGCGGACCGTTTGCAAATATCGCGCATGGATGCAACAGTGTGCGCGCAACAAAGATGGCGCTGAAATTAAGTGATATTACGATTACAGAAGCGGGATTCGGAGCAGATCTCGGAGCAGAGAAATTCTTCGATATCAAATGTCGTATGGCAGATGTCAAACCGGATGCAGTTGTTTTGGTTGCAACTGTACGAGCTTTGAAGTATAATGGTGGGGTTGCGAAAGCAGATTTAGCGGAAGAAAATCTGGATGCACTCGCAAAAGGAATTGTAAATCTTGAAAAACATATCGAAAATATACAAAAATATAAGGTTCCTGTTATTGTAACGTTAAATTCTTTTGTTACAGATACAGATGCGGAAAATGAATTTATCTGCAGGTTCTGCGAAGAAAGAGGCTGTGAATTTGCTTTGTCCGAAGTATGGGAAAAAGGTGGAGAAGCGGTATTGCACTTGCCGAAAAAGTATTGGATACATTGGAAAACAAAAAATCAGACTTTGAACTTCTTTACGAAGATTCCCTTTCTTTAGAAGAAAAGATCGAGAAAATCGCCAAAGAAATTTACGGAGCAGACGGTGTCGTATATGAGCCGGCAGCAAAAAAACAGATTGCAAAGATCGAATCATTGGGATTCGGAAGTTTTCCGGTATGTATGGCAAAGAATCAGTACTCTTTGTCTGATGATGCAAAAAAACTCGGAAGACCGCACGGCTTTGACATCCACATCCGCGAAGTATATGTAAGTGCCGGAGCAGGATTTGTAGTTGCGCTGACAGGTGCGGTTATGACGATGCCGGGACTGCCGAAAGTTCCGGCTGCAAACGGAATCGATGTTACGGAAGACGGAACGATAACAGGCTTGTTTTAAAGGAGAAATAAATGCCATACATTATTGATGGAAAAGCAATCTCAAAACAGATTAAAGATGAGTTGCGCGACGAAGTAGAAAAATTAACAGAGGCAGGCATAAATGCCTGCCTTGCAGTGATACAGGTGGGAAATGACCCTGCTTCAACTGTATATGTGAATAATAAAAAGAAAGCATGCGCGTATGTCGGGATCAATTCCCGGTCATATGAACTGCCGGAGGATACATCGGAACAAACATTGTTGGATCTTGTACAGAAATTGAATGAAGATCCGGAAGTAAACGGCATTCTTGTGCAGCTTCCGCTGCCGAAACAGATCGATGAGGACAAGGTTATCCGTACAATTTCTCCGGATAAAGATGTGGATGGCTTTCATCCGGTAAGTGTGGGAAGACTCTGGATCGGAGAGAAAGGTTTTTTGTCATGTACTCCTGCAGGAGTGATCCAACTTTTGAAACGATCGGGAATTGAGATTGAAGGAAAAGAATGTGTGATCATCGGCAGAAGCAATATTGTAGGAAAGCCGATGGCGGCTCTTTTGCTCAGAGAAAATGCAACTGTAACAGTTGCCCATTCAAAAACAAAAGATTTGAAGAGTATTGCCAAAAGGGCGGATATCTTGATTGTAGCGATCGGTAAAGCAAAATTTATTACAAAAGATTATATAAAAGAAGGAGCTGTTGTCATCGATGTAGGAATGCATAGAGATGAACAGAATCATCTCTGCGGAGATGTGGACTGTGAAGATGTATCTTCGGTCGTTTCGGCAATCACTCCGGTGCCGGGCGGCGTCGGACCGATGACGATCGCCATGTTGATGAATAATTGTGTGGAAACAATACGCGGTCGGGAGGAAAGAGCATGAAATGCGTGCATTGCGGAGCAAATATTCCTGATGATCAAATGATCTGCCCGTATGTGGAGCCGAAGTACAGATTGTTCCCGATTATAACCCGCTGGATGATGTACTTGCAAGAGAAGTAAGAGGGTCGGTTGAAGGAGCAACACGACAGATACGGACAGATGATATCAGAAGATACAGAAGAGAAGATCTGACAAAAAATATTAATTCTACCCGTGTTTTAAGCGAGGACGAGATGGAGCGTATTCGCTCAAACCGGAGAAAAAGTACAAATAATACTGAAAGAAATTCGGCAGAACTGCGCCGACAACGTCAAGCCCGGCAGCAAAAACGTCTGGAAGCGGCGAAAAGAAAGAGGAGAAGGCTTTTGCTTACACTGGCGGCAGTTGTTATATTGATCGGATTTGGTATTTATGTGGCATATCAGAATTCTTATACAGGAATGCTGAAAAAAGGGTACCGTGCAGTTAATGAGAAAGAATATATGGCGGCAGAAAAATATTTCGATCGTGCGATCATAAAAGATAAGTCAAGACCGGATGCATATGTAGGTCTTGCGGAAATTTATCTGGATCAAAATGATACAGACGGTGCGGAAGATGTTTATTTGAGCGCGATTGAAACACAGCCCACAAACGAAAAATTGTATCAGGCAGCAATCGATTTTTATATGGAGACAAAACAGCCTGAAAAGGTGGCATCTCTTCTTGAAGACTGTGAAGATGATAACGTATTGGCTTCGGTGTCCGAATATGTTTGTGAAGCTCCTGAATTTAAACCCGAAGAGGAACATACAAAGAGGTTCAGGAGATTACGATCAGTTCGGATACGGAAGGTGAAATCTATTATACGACGGACGGAACAGATCCGACTGCGAAGACAGGGAAAAAATATAAAGAACCTATCTTACTGGAAAAAGAAGGAACAACGGAGATTCGCGCTATTGTTGTAAATATGAAAGGGATTCCGAGCGGAGTGATATCTCAGACATATACGATTGAATTTCCCATTGCAGATGCCCCTGCGGTGACACCGTCTACCGGCCGATATACAGATCCTCAGAAGATTACGATCACAGTACCTGACGGATATACTGCTTATTATACGACAGACGGATCTGAACCGACAGCTTCATCGGAAAAATATACAGGACCGATCGATATGCCGGCGAATACAACGACTACATTTAACGCTGTTCTCATCAATAACCGAAATGGAAAAGCGACGGAAGTGACAACGCGAAGCTACATTACAACAGCAGAATAGAGTATGTGAAAAACAACCGTGATATTATGTGAAAGTTACATATGTTTTATGCAATTTTTACAAATTCAGGGTTGTTTTTTTGAATTAAAAGAGTTATAATATTTATGTTAAGAAAATAACAATATTCAAATAAAGGAGATGTCGGAAATGAGCAGATTTTGTTTACCAAGAGACATTTATCATGGAAAAGGATGTCTTGAAGAGTTGAAAAACCTGAAAGGAAAAAAAGCAATCCTCGTAGTAGGCGGAGGATCTATGAAACGTCAGGGATTTCTTGACAGAGCAGTTGGATATTTAAAAGAAGCGGGAATGGAAGTGCAGTTGTTTGAAGGCGTAGAACCGGATCCGTCAGTTGAGACAGTTATGAAAGGCGCAGAAGCCATGAGAGCATTTGAGCCGGACTGGATTGTATCTATGGGTGGAGGCTCACCGATTGATGCGGCAAAGGCAATGTGGGCATTTTATGAGTACCCGGATACAACATTTGAAGAATTATGTACACCGTTTAACTTTCCGGAGCTGAGACAGAAAGCAAAATTCTGTGCAATTCCGTCTACATCGGGAACAGCGACTGAAGTTACGGCGTTTTCTGTCATTACAAACTATCAGACAGGCGTAAAATATCCGTTGGCTGACTTTAATATCACTCCGGATGTTGCGATTGTCGATCCGGATCTTGTCGCAGGTCTTCCGGTAAAACAGGTTGCATATACAGGTATGGATGCGCTGACACATGCGATTGAAGCATATGTTTCCACATTAAACGGACCGTTTACAGATCCATTGGCGCTGCAGGCGATCGAGATGGTATTGGATTATCTTCCGGCATCATATAACTGCAATATGGATGCAAGAGAACAGATGCATTACGCACAGTGTCTGGCAGGAATGGCATTTTCAAACGCACTTCTTGGAATCGTACATTCTATGGCACATAAGACAGGCGCAGCTTTCTCCACAGGTCATATTCCGCATGGATGTGCAAATGCGATTTATCTTCCGTATGTTATCCAGTACAATGCAAAAGATTCTGTAGCGCAAAACGTTATGCAGAGATCGCGCGTAGAATGGGACTGGAAGGAAATTCCGAAAAGGCTCTTATTAACAGCCTTGTAGCTAAAATCGATGAATTCAACGCAAAACTGAACATACCGAAAACATTGAAAGATTTCGGTATCAATGAAGAAGAATTCAAAGAGAAGATTGCTAAGATTTCCGAGCTTGCGGTAGGAGATGCATGTACAGGATCTAACCCGAGAGCGATCGACCCGGCAGCTATGGAGAAACTGTTCACATGTACATATTACGGAACAGAAGTTGACTTCTAAAATTTAACACAAAAATACACTGGTAATTGATAAACAATAAAGTGATATCAACCTTTTAAATAGTGATTTTACACAAAAACGGTTGGCAGGTGTGAACTGTAAAGTCGCTGTCTTGATAGAAGTATCGTGACAGCGGCTTTTTGTAATGGAGTCTTTTGGCACTTACGGAGATTTGAACTTGCCATAGAGTGGATTTTGGCGTATTATAGTTAAGAGTGAAATTTTCAAGGAGGAAGACCATGTATAAGATAATGAAAGCAGAAAAACTGGCAGACAAGATCTTTTTGATGGATGTGCACGCGCCGCGTGTTGCGAGTCATTGTGAGCCGGGTCAGTTTGTGATTGTAAAGATGGATGAGAAAGGCGAGCGTATTCCTCTGACTATCTGTGACTACGACAGAGAAGCGGGGACTATCACGATCGTCGTTCAGGAAGTGGGCGCTTCTACGACAAAGATGGGAACTTTGAAAGAGGGAGATTATTTCCGTGATTTTACAGGACCGCTTGGGTGCGCTTCTGAGTTTGTTCATGAAGATCTCGAAACTTTAAAAATAAAAAAATGCTGTTTGTAGCAGGCGGTGTCGGAGCGGCTCCGGTGTATCCGCAGGTGAAATGGCTCAAAGAGCATGGTATAGAAGCTGATGTGATTGTCGGTGCTAAGACAAAAGATATGTTGATTCTGGAAGATGAGATGAAAGCAGTTGCGGGAAATTATTACCCGTGTACGGACGACGGTACGTACGGACATGCCGGAATGGTTACGACAATGATCGAAAAACTTGTAAATGAAGGCAAAAAGTATGATGTCTGTGTTGCCATCGGACCGATGATCATGATGAAATTTGTCTGTATTTTGACGAAAAAACTTGAACTTCCTACAATCGTCAGCATGAATCCGATCATGGTAGACGGAACGGGAATGTGCGGAGCATGCCGTCTTCAGGTTGGAGATGAAATCAAATTTGCATGTGTAGACGGACCGGAGTTTGACGGACATCTTGTAGATTTTGATCAGGCGATGAAGAGAAGCCAGATGTATAAAACTGCAGAAGGGCGCGCCTTACTGAAGCTTCAGGAAGGTGATACCCATCATGGAGGATGCGGACATTGCGGAGGTGACGAGTAATGGCAGATGTATTGAAAAAAGTTCCTGTCAGAGAACAGGATGCAAAAGTACGAGCAACAAATTTTGAAGAAGTTTGTCTTGGTTATAATATGGAAGAGGCGATGGAAGAAGCTTCCAGATGTTTGAACTGTAAGAATGCAAAGTGTATTCAGGGCTGTCCGGTTTCTATTGATATTCCTGCATTTATTCAGGAAGTGAAAGAAGGAAACATCGAAGAAGCATATAAAGTGATCGGAAAATCAAGTGCGCTTCCGGCAATTTGCGGACGAGTATGTCCACAGGAATCGCAGTGTGAAGGAAAGTGTATCCGCGGAATTAAAGGTGAGCCGGTTTCAATCGGAAAACTTGAAAGATTTGTTGCGGATTATGCGTTGGATCATGATATTAAACCTGTCGGTGCAGAAGAGAAGAACGGACACAAAGTTGCTGTAATCGGTTCCGGGCCGTCGGGTCTTACATGTGCGGGAGATCTTGCAAAGCTTGGATATGATGTGACTGTATTTGAGGCGCTTCATGAGCTCGGCGGAGTGCTTGTATACGGAATTCCGGAGTTCCGTCTGCCAAAACAGAAGATTGTTGCGAAAGAGATAGAGAAAGTAAAAGAACTTGGCGTAAAATTTGAGACAAATGTTGTGATCGGAAAATCCACAACGATCGATCAGCTTATGGAAGAGGAAGGATTTGAAGCGGTCTTTATTGGGTCCGGAGCAGGACTTCCGATGTTTATGGGAATTCCGGGTGAGAATGCAAACGAAGTATTCTCTGCAAATGAATACCTTACGAGAAGTAATCTGATGAAAGCATTTGATGATTCTTACGATACACCTATTGCTGCCGGCAAGAAAGTTGCTGTAGTAGGCGGAGGAAATGTAGCGATGGATGCTGCAAGAACAGCACTTCGTCTTGGCGCAGAAGTACATATTGTGTACAGAAGAAGCGAAGCGGAACTTCCGGCGAGAGTTGAGGAAGTTCACCATGCAAAGGAAGAAGGCGTAATTTTTGATCTTTTGACAAATCCGAAAAAGATTAATGTAGATGATAACGGAAATATTACAAGTATGACAGTTGTAAAGATGGAACTTGGAGAACCGGACGCTTCCGGAAGAAGAAGACCTGTAGAGATTGAAGGCTCAGAGTACGATATTGAAGTCGATACTGTAATCATGTCTTTAGGAACTTCACCGAATCCGTTAATTTCATCTACGACAAAAGGTTTGGATGTAAACCGCAGAAAGTGTATCGTTGCCGATGAGGAAAACGGACAGACATCAAAAGAAGGTGTGTTTGCAGGCGGCGATGCTGTTACAGGTGCCGCTACGGTTATACTTGCAATGGGAGCAGGAAAGGCCGGAGCAAAAGGAATTGATGAGTATTTGAAAAATAAAGAAAAGTAAAAAGCAATAAAAAGCAATAAAAAGCAATAAAAAGCAATAAAAAGGGGCTCTCTTTCCGGGTTTGGAGAGGGAGCTTTCTTAATACTTTTTAAATGAATGGAAAAGTAAGCAAAAAAGACTTTGCATTTAGTCGGCATTTTGGAGAATCACATGATAGCAGAAGAGAAAAAAATCTGGAAAGATAAGGGAACAATTAGAAGATCTTACAGAAGAAAATTATAAACAATTTAATGAGAAACTCCTTCCCGGAGTAAAACATATCATAGGAGTGCGCCTTCCGGCTTTAAGAAAAATTGCGAAGGAAACTGCAAAAAGCAATTACAGCGAATATTTGAATGAGGCAGGGACAATGCTTGGAGAGGCTTCATATCACGAAGAGTTTATGGTATGGGGGCTTGTTATCGCTTATATAAAAGCGGATAGAAGTGAAGTGGAAAGGCATTTGGATGAGTTTGTTCCTAAAATCAATAACTGGGCAGTGTGCGACAGCTGTGTGACAAGTTATAAATTTATGCAGAAAGAATCAGATTTTTGGTTTGACTATGTGAAAAAATATGCAGAAAGTAAGAACGAGTTTGAACTTCGTTTTATGATTGTTTCACTTATGTCTCATTTTCTGGATAAGGAACATATTGATGAAATACTCACTATTTGCGGAAAGATAGATCATGACGGATATTATGTGAAAATGGGAAATGCATGGGCGCTTTCGGTATGTTACGTAAAATTTCCGGAAAAGACAAGGGCTTTTCTTGAGAAGGATACGTTGGATGATTTTACACATAATAAAGCAATACAAAAAATCAGAGAATCTTACAGAGTCAGTAAGGAAGAAAAAGAACAACTGACTTGTTTGAAACGCTGAAAATAAAATCAAAGAAAAGACAGACTGGAGAATCAGATGGAAGCAGATAACAGGCAGTTTGACGGAAAACTTTTTCTGAAAGATGTGAATAGAAAGCTAAACGACCGGTTGGCAGAAATTCAAAAAGATCTTAATCAGGGATTAAAAGAAATTGAAAATATGCATGAATATTACTGGGAAAATTATACGGAAATGGATCAGTACGGATATGAGGACTATGACAATCAGCAGGCGCTCTTACAGCAGGTAAATGCAAACAGAGATAAGTCAAAGTTGATGAAAAGACTTGAAAAAATGATTGATTCTCCGTTTTTCGGAGGGTAGATTTCCTGTTTGAAGCAGAAGAAGAGGAAGAACCGTTTTATATCGGTATCGGAAATTTCGGAGAGCGTGCGGGAATGACGCCTCTTATTTATGACTGGAGGGCTCCTGTGAGCAGTCTGTTTTATGACTTTGATAAAGGTGAGGCATTTTACGAAGCGCCATCAGGAGTGATCAAAGGAGAGGTTGTTTCAAAATGGCAGTATAAAATACGCGGCGGCAAGATGATATATGGGTTTGAAAGCGATGTTAAGATTGACGATGAGATCTTAAAGCATGAGCTTGGAAACAACGGAGATGTCAAACTGAAAAATATTGTTCGAACGATTCAGAAAGAACAAAATGCAATCATCCGAAATACGAAGGATAAAATTCTTGTCATACAAGGCGCAGCGGGAAGCGGAAAGACTTCGATCGCCCTTCACCGGATCGCTTACTTGCTTTATCACGACAGGAAAAATTTAAAATCATCGAATATATTGATTCTTTCACCAAACAGTGTGTTTGCAGATTATATTTCTCATATTCTTCCGGAACTTGGCGAGGAAAATATAAAAGAAATGAGTTTTGAT